>Ga0116190_1000722_pt1 | contig 31648 bp, 24 predicted proteins | sample AD_JPNTR4_MetaG_FD_89808 | JGI IMG/M metagenome (GOLD analysis project Ga0116190, IMG submission 89808) | Active sludge microbial communities of municipal wastewater-treating anaerobic digesters from Japan - AD_JPNTR4_MetaG | ecosystem: Engineered > Bioreactor > Anaerobic > Digestate | place...
GAAGAAACGGATAACAGAGTTGCAGAAAAAGGCAATTAAGGATTTATTATTTCAAATGTCTACAAAGGTAATCTGGTGTAATCCAGAAAAGAGATATATTTTCACGAAATATTTAATCCCTTGCTTACAGAGTGGCTTATAGAATATAATTTCAAAAGACCTCATGAATCATTAAAATACCAGACACCTTTTGATTTCTTTTTTCAGAACAAAAAGTGTTACCTATGTACCCTACCTGTACAATCACTTGACTTTTTATCAGAATCATGAGAAACTGATTTAATATAATTATTGTGCATATACTAAACAATGGTTAACCCTGAATAGACAGCAGTAACAAAGATCGTGTCAGATGCTCGTTAAAGACACATAGCGTTGAATCATTACAAATAATATCCTCAAAGCCGGGGTAGCTCAGTGGTAGAGCGCAGCCCTGAAAAGGCTGGCGTGGGCAGTTCGATTCTGCCCCCCGGCATATGAGATGGTCCCTATGGAATACTATCAAAACCTTCTAAAAAAATTGACGGCTCTTAATCCAGGAACACGACTCTGGATTAATAGAGTTCTAAACAGAAACAAATTTCTGTTTATGAACGAGGTTATCGAACTTCTGCAAAAGGTCAATGCCCTTGAACCAGAAATACAAACCCTCACAGCAGACCAATTAAGAGCAAAGACCGACTATTTTCGTGAGAGAATCTCAAAAGGCGAACCCCTGGATTCAATTCTGCCAGAGGCATTTGCAGTTGTAAGAGAATCTGCAAAAAGAGTTCTTAATATGAGGCACTTTGATGTACAGATTATCGGTGGAATTGTGCTTCATAAGGGACATATTGCAGAGATGGCAACAGGAGAAGGAAAAACCCTTGTTGCAACACTTCCTTTATATCTTAATGCCCTTACAGGAAAAGGTTGTCACCTCGTCACAGTAAATGATTACCTTGCAAAAAGAGACAGATTCTGGATGGGTCCTGTTTTTGAAACACTGGGCTTGAGTGTTGGACTTATACAGCATGATATGCAGCCACAGGAAAGAAAAAAAGCCTACCAGGCAGACATAACATATGGAACAAACAATGAATTTGGTTTTGATTATCTCAGGGATAATATGGCGTGGAGGCCGGAAGATCAGGTCCAGAGACCTCTTAATTACGCAATTGTTGATGAGGTGGATAGTATCCTGATAGATGAAGCAAGAACCCCTTTAATTATTTCTGGTCCTTCAGAAGAGTCAGTATCTCTTTACTATGATATTGATAGAGTCGTAAGACGACTGAAAAAAGATGAGGACTACACTGTGGACGAGGAAAGTCAAACAGCAAGCCTTACAGATGCAGGTGTCGCAAAATGCGAAAAGATGTTAAACGTAAAAAATCTCTATGACATCTCAAACACAGAAATAGTTCATCATATAGTCCAGTCATTAAGAGCTCACAACTTCTATCAAAAAGATGATCAATACATAGTTAAAGAGGGTAAGGTTATTATTGTGGATGAGTTCACAGGTAGACTGATGCCTGGCAGAAGATGGTCAGATGGACTCCATCAGGCAGTTGAAGCAAAAGAAAATGTACCAATAGAAAGCGAAAACCAGACACTTGCAACAATATCTTTTCAGAATTATTTCCGTCTTTACGAGAAACTTGCGGGAATGACAGGAACAGCCCTTACAGAGGCAATTGAGATTAAAACAATATACAAGATGGATGTTTTTGTTATTCCAACGAATAAACCCTTAAACAGGAGAGAGTTTGACGATGAGATATACAAAGCAGAAAAAGATAAGTTTGATGCAGTGGCAACAGAAATAGAAAATCTCCATAAAAAGGGTAGACCAGTCCTGGTTGGTACAACATCTATAGAAAAATCAGAGCGACTCAGTAGAATTCTTTTAAGGAAGAACATTCCTCATCAGGTATTGAATGCAAAACACCATGAAAAAGAAGCAGAAATAATTGCGAAAGCAGGCCAGAAGTTTGCTGTTACAATTGCAACCAATATGGCTGGCAGGGGAACAGATATTGTTCTCGGGAAAGACGTTGTTGACAACCGTTGTATATCTCCTGAAACAGGCCAAAGCAAATGTTGTATTCTTTGTGAGGATGATTGTTCGAGTTGTTTTAAGGAAAGGAAGTTTTCAGAGTGTAAAACAAGTCCTTCCATTGATTGCGGGTTGCACGTAATTGGAACAGAAAGACACGAGGCAAGAAGAATAGATAACCAGCTAAGGGGAAGAGCAGGAAGGCAGGGAGATCCTGGTTCAGCACGGTTTTATCTTTCTCTCGAGGATGATCTTCTCAGAATCTTTGGTTCAGATCGTCTGAAGGGAATTATGAGTCAACTTCCTGAGGGAGAGAAGATCAAGCATCCTTTGATTACAAAGATGATAAGTAACGCACAGAAAAAGGTTGAAGCGAGGAATTTCGAGATAAGAAAACAACTTCTTGAGTTTGATGATGTTTTAAATCAGCAAAGAAAGGTTATATATGGTATAAGACAGGATGTTCTTTCAGGAAACAATATGGACAGGTATCTTTCGGATTTTATGGAAGAGGAAATATCACAGGCAATAAATGAACACCTTAATGAACAAGCAAAACCAGATACATGGAATCTTGAAGGACTATCAACATACTTGAAGAATATCTTTAATGTTTCTATGGACATTTCTCTACCAGAGAAAATAAGAGATATCCAGATATGGCGAAATGATATAGAGGACAATATAAAAAATTGGGTTAACAGTTCTCTTCAGGATCAAAAGCAAGCCCTCGGAGACCTATTTTACGAAATTCTGCGATTTGTTTTCCTGCAAGCAATAGACCATAGATGGAAATCACACCTTCGTTCTATAGATGAATTAAGGGAAGGTATAGGGCTTCGCGCCTATGGCCAGCGGGATGTTCTGGTTGCCTATAAACAGGAGGCATTTATCTTATTTGAAGATATGCTTAAATCAATAAGACAGGCGGTCTTAACACATATCTTCAGGGTCAAGGTAACTGAAAAAACCATTGCAAAAGTACCTGTTCCCTCGGTTGTCTCTGGACAATATTCCCATCAAGAAATGAATCAGTTTGATTCTGTCAAAAATGAACCAGCATCCTCACCTGTACCTGTAAAACAGATGCCTATAAAAAGAAATGGTAGAAAAATCGGAAGAAATGAACCATGCCCATGCGGAAGTGGAAAAAAATATAAACGTTGTTGTGGAGCGAATAAGTAATGGAGAAAGCTGTGGATAACTTGTGGAAACAGTGGGAAAGCGTGTTAATAAAACTTAGAGAAGAACTAAAGAACGATAGGGTTATTGATATCTGGTTTAAACCATTGAAAATCAATAAGATAGATGGAAATATTCTTTATATAGAAATCCCAAATCAACTATTTTATAAAGGTCTTATTCCTTTTCTGGATAGTTTCAAGAATATACTCACAGAGGTTTTTAGTTTTGAACCAGATATACGATGGATGATGCCAGGAACAGAAACATATCAGGAGCAAAAAACAGGTGATCTTTCTTATACAAATACAAAAGAATCTGAAGAAAACCTTAACCCTGATTATGTATTCGAGACCTTTGTTGTTGGACCTTGCAATCGTCTCGCGCATGCTGCAAGTTTAGCAATAGGACAGGCACCTGGAGTTGCTTATAACCCTTTATTTATTTATGGAGACGTTGGGCTTGGCAAAACGCACCTAATGCAGGCAATTGGTCATCTTGCAAAATCCGTTACACATGCTCAGGTTGTATATTTATCCTGTGAAATTTTTGTTAACCAGTTTATTCATAGTATCCAAACCAAAACAACACATCTATTCAGAAATAAGTTTAGAAACACAGACATCCTTTTGATAGATGATATACACTTTCTTGCTGGAAAAGAAGGGACACAGGAAGAGTTTTTTCATACATTTAACGCGCTCTATGACCAGAGAAAACAAATCGTTTTATCGAGTGATAGACCCCCAAAGGAGATTGCCTCTCTTGAAAAAAGGCTTGTTTCACGATTTGAATGGGGGCTTGTTGTTGACCTTCAACCACCTGATTTTGAAACACGTGTTGCTATATTAAAGAAAAAGTGTGAAACAAAGAATATTACTTTGAGTGATGATGTAATATTTTACATTGCTGATAATATCATTGGAAATATTAGAATGCTCGAGGGCGCTCTTAATCGACTTGTTGCTGTTTCATTGCTCTTTGAGAAAGAATTAACTATTGACACAACAAAGGAATATCTTAAAGAGATGTTAATCTCTCAGAAAAAGATAATCACAGTACAAAGAATACAGGAGGTTGTTGCAGAATACTTCAGAATAAGTATACATGACCTGAAAAGTCAGAGAAGAATAAAAAATCTCGTTATTCCCCGCCAGATAGCCATGCATCTTTCAAGAACATTAACAGGTAGTTCCCTGACATCTATCGCTGAAGAATTTGGGGGAAAAGACCATACAACAGTAATTCATGCCTGTAAAAAAATAAGTAGTGAAATAGAAAACAATGAAAACATTCGTTCTATTGTTGACAAGATTATTAACACACTTAAATCATAATTATAAACATATTATTAACAACCCAAGTATATGATTAACATAAATTTACATATAATTCACAGATATTGTTATTTTTATTACGAAAAAAGGAGATAATATGGAAATAATTATAGAAAAACAAACGCTTGTTAGCGCGCTTGAAAAAATAGGGAAGGTTTTACCTCAAAAACCTGTTATAAATTCAACAGGTGGCATACTTATAGAAGCAAAAAAAGAGGGAATAACCTTTACGGCTACTGATTTGCAGCTAACAATTAAAATATTTGCAGAAGCAAGCGTTAAAGATAGAGGAACAATGCTTGTTCCAGGTAAAAATTTTATTTCCCTAATAAAAAAAATACCAGAAGATAAGGTTAAAATAGTGCAAACAGAAACTCACGCAATAATAGACAATAAATCATTTCAGTATAAATTTCTTCTGATGAATGTTGATGAATACCCAAAACTTCCATCAGAAGTCGAAACACTTTCAGGTTCTGGAAAAATGTCTATTTCAACCTCTGACCTTTTTGAAATGATTAAAAAAACAAGTTATTGTGTAAATCCTATTGAACCAAGAATGTTTTTTAGAGGTGTTCTTATTGATGTAAAGAATGGATTGTTTTGTATGGTAGGTACTGATACAAGACGACTCTCATTTGTTAGAAAACAGGTAGACGGGGATATTGAAATTAAACTTATTTTGCCGTTACGTCTTACTGATGTTCTGCCTCTTATCTTTAAGGAATCAGAAATTACTATGTTTTTCTCTAAAAACCAGGTTGTTTTACAATCAGAAAGGACAACATTAACATCACAATTGTTAGAAGGTGATTTTCCTGATTATGAAAAGGTTATTCCACAATCAGACAAATTAAATTGTGCAACTATAAACACAGCGCTTTTCCTTGAAAGTCTAGACAGACTCTCTCTTATGTCAAGTGAAAGTTTCCGCTCTATGAAGATGAACTTCAGAAAAAATATACTCTTGTTAAGCATTGAAAGTCCTGACAGTGGATATGGTGAAGAAAAACTTACTATTGATTATTCAGGGACAGAAAATACCATTATTTTTAACCCTGATTATCTAATACAGTTTCTTAGAACCGTAACAACAGAGTCTGTTGAATTTTCATTCCAGGATCCTGTAAAACCAGCAAAATTATGTGAGAAGGAAAATCCAGACTACGTATATGTTGTGATGCCAATAAGGCCATGACAGAAAAAAGAATATCAGAGATTCTTTCGAGTGTCTTAAGTGGAATTGGAACAACACCAGATATAAGCCGATCTGGCATAGTTGATTGGGACAAGATATGGGCTGAGGTTTCTGGGGAAGGAAAACGTTTTAGTTATGTGCGCAAAATGGATAAGGATGTACTTTATGTATGTGTAAAAAATTCAGCATGGCTGCTCGAAATGAAGAAAAATAAAAAGGACCTCATCCAGCGCCTTAAAGAAAGAACAGGAAAAATGCTTAAGGATATTAAATTTTATAGATAAATCCTCAACGATAATAGATTTTTATAAAATCAGTTTCTATTAGTGGTACTGAGAAAGAAATTCTATTAAAACCAGATTTTCTAAATTTGAGTTGGCCACTATGAACACTTTCCACACGTAGCACTCTTTGGTTTACCTTAACATCTAAAATAACATCCTTAATTGGCTGGAATGTATAGTTTGAAAGAACAAGCACACTACCCTTTTTACTGTCCATGATAACTGCATCCACAAGAGGCACAGAGCACTTGACAGGCATATCCAATTTTGCGTTCACCATAGGAAGGCATATAAAATCTCTGTATTCAGCAGGGTATTTCCAGGGCTCGAATGCCCTTTTTATCAGCAAATCATCAGAAACAACCTCGTATGGTTCTGGTTCAGGCAATGCATTGACATCCTGGATTTTTTCCATTACCCTGTTTCTTTCAATCAAGGCATTTCTTATATATGCAATTGCAGGAAGAAATCCTTCACAATAAACAGAACCCTTTCCATATCTGCCATATACTACAGCAGGACTCGAATCAGAAAATGTACCCAGCACCATAGATTTTGGTTTGACGACCATCTTTTGTTTTACAGAAATAACATCCAACCTTGCGCCTGTGTTTGTTGTGACAATATCCTCAACCTTAAGAGAGTCAAGATATCGACCGCTATTAAGAAATTTTGAAATTTCAAAAGAGGATATTCTTTTTACTGGCAGCATCTCATCAAAAACAGTCAGTGGTCTATTAAACTGGTTTTTTAATGCTGCATTAGCAGTGAGTACAAGAGTTCCTCCTTTTTGAACCCATCGTTTTATCTGTTCTGCTGAGTTTTCTGATATACAGGTACCCGATAGATAGGCAACCTTATATTGCGATAGATTACCTTGTTCAATCATTTTCTCAGATAGAAAATCAACAGGTATCTGATTATGGGCAAGCGCAAGCCATGTATGCATTCTTTCAAAGCCATAGGCATAGTTTTCACCAATTTCCCATATATCAGAAGATGAACAATAGCATATCGCAACCTGACTTTTGCGTTTTTTCGCAGGATAAAGAAGATCTTCAGATGCTCCTATTTCTCTTATGATTTCAGCGAGAGAATACCACATATCGGTTCTTGCCTGGATTGAGTGATTATTCCATGGAGGGCCCGCCTCATGTGCTGACCATATAGGTCCATACCAGTAAGCATTGAGGATTTTGTTGTCTCTTGCAACATGGCTTGCTGTATATGTTTTCATAGTCCAGGGAGATCTACCAGCGTAACCTATAAGATAATGACCAGGAACCTGATTGTTTTTCATAGCAGCAGAGCGCATAATCTCTGAGTTATAAGCAGTACATTGCCTTGTGGAAGATCCATTTGCCCAGTCCTCGCTCCAGATTGAATTGTTATCATCAGAATCGAGAAGATCAAAATAGTCAACACCGATGCAGCCAAAATTCGCGATATAAACAACACCATCAGAAAAATTAACGTTTACAGGAAATTTTGTGCCGTAGGCATTTTCGAGAGATTCCCTCTGGAGACGAAGCAATTTACTTAAAGCAAATGTTCTGAACTTTTGTGTGTAATAGAAAATCTCTGGCTGTGTATCCTTTTGCGTTGAGTCAACCGGATTAACCAGATCCCAGTTATTTACGCCAAAATTTTCAGGGGTAAGTTTCATTTCCTGAAGGTACTGTCTGAATTTTTGTGTACATATCTGGCATTTTAGAAGATGTTCAACAGAGAGCCCCCCTGGCTCGTCCATAGTCATACAGTAGGAAATTTTTTCAGGGTTTTTTCCTTGTTTCTTGAATTGTTCTGCCTCGACCTTTGCAGTATTTTCTACCTCAGAAACATTTACACCACAATAGCAGAGGTAGTCTTTTCGCAGACCTGCATTCCAGACATTTGAAGAAAGTATTATTTTTTCCTTATTCGAGAACCCAAAATAATCGAGTGTTTTCCATTCTCTATCAAATGTTTTCTGATCAATCTTTGCTATAGCAGGGTATTCCTGATTAACTGTGGGAATATTTGCAGAGACAAAAAAAGGAAAAATCTGAGGTTTCCTACCTATTTCCGGCCATTTTGCAGCATCTGCTATGGTGCCATATTTTTCAGCGAGTTCAAGGTCAGTTGTAAACTTTTCTGCATTTTCTTGTTCCTTAAAATCAGGTGGGATAATAATTCTCATTGAACCCATAACATCCCTTCTAATTATTTTTACTATTGCTTTTTCATCAGGTGCATAGGCAAAGTAAAAGGTTGCATTTAACCTTGGTGCTATATCATAGTATGAGTATCTTGCTGAAAGAGTAAGATTGACCCCTGAATCAAAATACATAAGTTTTGTTATATTCAACCAGGGTGTTTTCTGGTTGCTTTTAAAAAAAACCTTTTCACCCTGCGAAGGCTGAAGTGTTTGTTCAAGACCAGAGTTTGAGAGTGCAAAATGACCATACCATGGCGCACGATAGTAGTTTCCAAAGATATGGACATAAAAAGGTTTTTCATGCCCTGATCCAAACTCTATCCTGACATATAACTGGGGACCAAAGGGAGAATTATCAGGTTGTTCATTCAGTCCATCAGTTATAAGAATGCAGTCAATGGCTCTTGTATAGAAATAATACCTTGCGTTTTTATCTATTTTGCTTATAACAATCTTATAAGTGCCCTGATCGAGATGTACATCAAAACCATCCCAAACATAATCAATGTCAACATACTCGCCTTTTCTCTGTATATCAAAATCATAGCCAGCAATCTTGTTTTCTCCAGAGAAAATGCTGATATGAAATGGCCCTCTATAATAGTATGACTGGAGATACCTGACCCAGATTTTGTAAGTGCCAGGTTTTTTTATCTCAAATTCTTTTGAAGCAGTTGAATCAAACTCCCCATCTGCACCATGCAGGACCTTCATCCATGTTGCCTGCCTTGCTATATATCCTGTTTGATTTGGTTTCCAGCCATTTCCAGAAACAGAAAAAGTGTTTGCATCGAGATACAGTGTTTCAGCAAAGCACAAAGAAGAAGCAAAATATAATAGGCCGAACATCTTACATAGAAAATTTTTTATCATAGATAACCTCGTAGTTGGTGGTTGATCCATCAAAAAAGTGCAGTTAGCCAGATTGTCCTAATTCCCTTGATATATTGCAATAATTCTGTACTTGTTCAATTGATGTACCAGGGGTAACAGGACTACCGAGGGACATTATGAATCTGCGTTTATTCTTTATTCCTGCCTGAATCTGTCTTTTAATCTCTTTTTTTAGTGTGTCTCTATCAGCATACGGCAAAAGATTGATTGCGTCAAGATTTCCAAATACAACGCATCTACCTTTGGCTGCCTCGACGACATCCTCTATGTTTATTTCAAATCCCTTTTTTCCTTCTTCAAAAGAGATTGCATCTGTCCCAACTGAAAGGATGCTATTAATTCTATCCCAGGGATTCCCGCAATAATAGTATATGCTTTTACCGCCGCACTCCCTTATTGCAGATACGAGTTTCTTCATGAAAGGCACATTAAACCTTTCAAAAGCAGAGGGACTTATCATATCAGTCAGACACTCTTCTATCCACAGAACTTCTGCTCCAGCAGCGATAAACTGCTGCGATAAATCTATGCTTATCTCAAGAAACCTTTCACAGGCATAAACAACAAAATCAGGGTTTTCTGCTATCATGGTCATCATTCCTTCAAAACCAAAAACACCATAGAGTTTCCACAGAGGAGAGGACACATGACATATTGGCATCCTGTCACTAAACTTCTTTATAAGAATTTCTGCAAGTTCGTGCCTGCCCTCGGTATAAAATTTTTGTCTGTCAAATTTCTGTGGTTTCTCAGGAAGTGTCACTTCAAGTTCTGAGATCGTTTCAGGTAATTTATTGACCTTAACTGATTGAATCTGTCCTGAAATAGACCATCCTGCAACTCTTGGCTTGAAATATTCTTTTCTTTTATTTGTTTGCGTATCAATAAGGCAGATTTTCTCAGGGAACAATTCTATTCTGATTGATTCGCGCTCCTTCTTACTGTAAAAAGGATACACAACAAACCAGTCCTGATTAATTTTTGTCAGAACATCAGTGTACCACTGTACCTGTGCCATAATATCAGGTAGATGCATTGCATACCACGGCTGATTTGTTAATTTCTCCCAATGGTCTCTTATAAGAATACCCTCATAGGGTATAACAACAGGAACTTCTAAAGCCCCTTCCTTAGTAAAAGCCGCCCTGATTTTTTCCTTTCCTGTCATATATTTTTCCCTGATTGTCCATGAACCCTTAATCTCTTGCTTCTCGCAATTACGCCTTATTTCTCGGGTCTTATGAGAATTAACCAGTCCCGCCATACAGGAACACTTGCCCAGAAGTGTTTTTTTAGTGTCCATAGACCATTTTTATCTGTATTAAGCATACCAGTTTTTTTTATTTTTCCGTCTTCTGGATCTATAAGTGAAACAATATACTTTTGCATTGGTTTTAATCCTGAAATTGCATTTATACCAGCGCTAAAACAAGGAGGTCCAACATATACGAGCATCAGTTGGTCAGGAATTTCTGCTGCAAAGATGCAACTTTTTTTGTCCTCGAGCATTAGTTTATCTTGGCAGGGGACAATCTTCTGTACGCCTATTTTTGATAAAAATCTCTTCCCGATTGATATATTCAAGCAACCTGGTAGTTTATATGCATCTTCCCAGGGAGTATCTCCCCAACTTCTTCCATGAGGAGATGGTCCATAAGGTTTTTCTCTTGTGTTTACCTGCCATATCCCATTTGCCCCATATGTATAACCCTGTGCACCTGAAAGAATACTTCCCCAGAAACAAACCCTCTGAATCTCCTGTCTGCATGCCTGTCCTATTCCTTCATAGTTTAATTCTCCTATAACAACAGGTTTATCAGGAAACTTTTCTCGTGCTTCTTTTATTGATGTCCAGGTATTGTCAAATGAGGTATGACTTCCGTGGCCTGTTTGCAGCATGTTGATATCAAGAAGTTCAGGGTCTTCAAGCATTTCATGCCCAAGCCGGGTTGGGTGTGTTGTAAGGGGATGGTTAAAAGAATCTATTTCTTTGATATATCTTGCAACTTCAGTCCATGCTTTTTTCTGAAACCGCTGATCATCCTCTCTGGTTGTTGATAAATAATAGGGCATTGTGGTTTCTCCAGCAACACACCATATAACAGGATAAGCAGACCATCTTGCAATAATATTCCTCCAGTGTTTTTTCATTTTTTCTGTGCCTGTCCAGTTGATATAGTATCCCCAGGCACCAACAATGCATGGAACAATGCCTAATTCAACAAGGTATTGAATCCTCCAGTCAGCGGCTTTGAAATAGCCAGGCAGCATTCTTGAAAAATCTCTTGTGTATGGAAATCCCTTTTCGCCCTTACCCCGCGGATCATACCAGACCATATCAGGATAAAGGCCTGCAACAATCTGAACAATAGTAAAACCTTTTTTCGCTCTATCCTTTGAGAGTATCCTAAAATCATCCCTGGTTAATCTTTTACACAATCCCATCCACCATGTATCGCCGAGCCAGAAAAATTCCTTTCCATTTAAGTATGTTATATTCCCATTGCGAGCAACAGGAAAACCATATTTATAGAGTTGATTTTTATGTTTTGCGTGGATAACCCTGAAATCAGATTTACTATCAGAAAGGCCCTTAATACCCTGTTGGCATTCTGTTTCAAGGGAATGAATTCCTTCTTCAGTCGAAGAATATCGTATCTTCCAGACATCTCCACCATCCCAGAATCCAGGAACCTTCCTGATTTTTCCTGAAGGAGAAACAAAATTTGCAGAAAAATCTATATCCTCTGGCTGGCCTATCTTTTGTTTTGAAGTAAAGCAAAACTCAATCACTTTATTTTGCTGGACTTTTTCCATCGCTGTCCCCGGAAGTAGAAATTCCTCCCTTCCAAGGAAGGGTTGGATTATTTATTAAGAAGAATTTTCTTGAAATTGATAAAGCACCTTTCAACACACTCGATAGGTGCATAGGCGTAACTTTCCTGTTCAATAATATACCACTCAGTATTTCCAGATGTTGAGCATATTTCAATTACGGATTTCCAAGGTATGTCACCTTCTCCAATTATTGCCTTATCGTTTGTGGAAGAAAATTCTTTTATATGAATTGTATCAGATCTACCAGGAAACTTTTTAAGGTAGTCAATAACATTTCCTCCTCCATGCAGGGCATTTCCAGTATCAAACTGCATGATTACATCCTTTGATGTAGAGGAAAAGAAAACATCCATAGGTTTTTCTCCTTCCAGTGGCTGAAATTCTATCCAGTGGTTGTGATATCCAGTTTTCATTCCATATGGTTTTAATCGATCAGCAATTTCATTGAATATTCTTGCTGTATTTTTCCATGCCTGAATGGAATTACGATACTCCTCTGGAAGGCCTGGGACTATAAGATACTTATTGCCGAGAACTGCATTAAACTCAACTGTTTTAAGGAGTTCATCTCCTATCAAAGTGTTCAAACCGATATGCGTACCACAACAAACAAGATTAAGGTCCTCAAGTATTTTTCTCAATTCTTTTGCATCTCTTCCATAGTATCCAGCAAATTCCACACCTTCATACCCAATCTTTGAGACCTTTGAAAGTGTACCAACAAGGTCCTTTTCACAATCTGTCCTTACTGAATAAAGTTGAAGCCCAATCTTTGCCATTTTTCCTCCTTGTTTATTTTTCAATAGTTTCAAAAGTTTTTATATCCCTCCCTTCTAAATCCGCCTCGCCCCTTTTTATCCCTTACCCACATCTTCTAAGAATCGCTTGTGTAAAAGAATTACCATTGTTCCTATTTCCTTTCATAAAATATGAAAGTGGTATTTTTCGTTCTCCCTCCTTTCGTAAAGGATGAGAAATGATTTTCATTATTTATGCTGTTGCAAAAAAGACACAGGACTAAAGTCCCTCAGTAGATGGGTTTTGATGATTGAATGCCCTGTCTCTACGAGACACCCCTCTAAAAGAGGGGAATTAAAATCCGCCTCGCCCCCTTTATAAAAGGGGGAATTAGGGGGAGGACTTTTCAAAGAGGGAAAGATTAGGGGTATCTCATACACACAGGGTGTTTCCATCCTTAAAATTCGATCCAAAATGTAAAAGTAAATGTCCTCGCATCCCTTTCATTTTTTCTTTGAACCGTGCATTATGCATAGTTTATACTTTTGAGTAGAAAAGTTCAAGTATTTGTTCAGATGTTTATTCCTGAAAACAGGATCTTTCCAGTGTTCAATAAGAAAATCCTGCTCGTCCTCCTTTACAGGGATCATAAAGAAAATGTCTTTTCTTGAAGGGTCTTCAATAACCTTTTTATATGCTTTTCTTGCAAGTCCTGCACAATCAATGGAAAAAACACCAATAAGGTCATTAAGAAGCGACCATCTTCTTGATGCAAGCTTAAAATCAAAACTAAAATCCATTTCTTTTTTGTATGGATTAACTGTAATCTCAGAACAATTTTCATACACACGTGGTTTTATGCTTAACCTGTTCAGAGAATACTTCTTTGGTCCTCCAGGAGAATTTTTTGGATACATCAAAAGTTTCTGACATTGGTCAGATAAAAGAAATTCAATAAACATTTGAGCGTTTTTAAGATTCGGAGCGCCTTTCAATATTCCAGCGCAATCAGGATTTATAACTGTTTGTCCTTCTGGTAATATAAAGCACATATTTTCTGGACCATTTACCTCAATCTGGGCCAGTGCATAAGAATCAATAGATAGAGACACTGCTGTTTGTCCAATAGCAGTATCTTTTGCTGCCTGTGATGCACTTGTTGGAATGCTTGTCGTGTTTGCAAGTATTCCGAGTATTGTATCCCATCCTTTTTTCCATCCGTTTGCCTGAAGAATAATCTCAAACATCATATGCATACTTCCGCTATGACGGGGGTCAGAAGTTCCAACCCAGCCATAGTACTCTGGCTTTGCAAGATCACTCCATTTTTCAGGGATGGGTGCCTTGATAAACTCGAGGACCTTTTTATTACAGAGTATCCCAAAACTTGAAAGAACAATGCCATACCAGGTATAATCCTTATCATAATTGGGAATTCCTCCACACTGTGCAGGGATTTCTTTGATGATTTTCTCGTTTACCTTGAACGGCATCAAATAACCCTTTTCTTTTAATAGAAGATATGGGTCAAGTCCACCACCAAAGAAAATATCTATCCCTGTTGTCTCTGGGTTTTTTTGAAAAAGCGACTCAACATATTTCAGATCATCTGAACTTCCACCCTGATCAAGCCACTCAATTTTTATATCAGTGTTTTTAACTTTCCTATAGTAATCCTGAAATATCCTGCCAATCTCAATTTTTACACCCTCCCAGTGCGGGCTGATAATAACTATCTTTTCCTGACACCAACAGGGTATAACCAGAATAAAGAAAAACAGAAAAACAAAGGTATTTGCTAATCTTTTTCTCATCATTATCTGTGTTTCTCCATGCCTGTAAGGAAAAATCAAAAAAGAGACAATGCAATATCTGCCATATATGAACTTCTACAGAATACACCTGAAAAGACCATCTTAAATCCTATTTTTTCGCCGATGTGTTTATATTCTTTAAATACTTCAGGTTTAATGAATTCTTTAACGTCAAGGTTTTCTGGTGCTGATTTCAGATACTGGCCAATTACAAAAAAATCGCAGTTTATATTTCTCAAGTCATTCATTACATTTATAACATCATCGAATGTTTCCCCGAGCCCGACCATAATCCCTGATTTTATAAGAAATCCGTGTTTTTTTGCATTTTCAAGGACATTCAATGATGTGGCATAGTTGGCTTGCGGTCTAACAGAACTATATAGGGATGGAACTGTTTCAAGATTATGCGAAACAACATCTGGCCTTGCATCGAGGACAACCATAAGAAAATCTTTATTTCCTTTGAAATCTGGTATTAGTGGTTCAATCTTTATTCCTGGATTTTCCCTCCTGATTTCCATTATGCATCTGGCAAAATGTCCTGCTCCGCCATCAGGAAGATCATCCCTGGTCGGAGATGTAATAACAACATACCTCAAACCCAGTTCTTTTACTGCCTGCGCAATCTTTTCTGGTTCTTCTGCATCTACATCAGGCATATCAGTTGTATGACTAACACTACAAAACCTACATGCTCGGGTGCAGATACTTCCGAGAATCATAAAACTTGCATATTTCTTTCCAAAGCACTCATAGATATTCGGACATCTTGCATGAACACAAACAGTATTCAATCCATACCTTTGGAGTATGTTTTTTGTGGTTTCGTATTCCTGGCTGCTTTTTATTGTTTTCTTGACCCATACCGGAAATCTATTCATTTTTTTGTCTTTGGAATATGAAGAGGTTTTCCCTCGCAAACCAGCAATGCCTCCATGATAATTTCAGAGAATGTTGGATGGCAGTAATATGATTGAAGCATTTCTTTTACTGTTAGACCATTAGAAATTGCCAGGGACGCAGTATGAATAATCTCAGTTGCATTTTCTCCAATAATATGGACACCGAGTATTTTTTCGGTTTCAGGGTCAACAATTATTTTTGTAAAACCCTGTATGTTCCCTGATGCAAATGCTTTTCCGAGAGCACTATAAGGAAATCTACCAACCCTGATTTGTTTTTTTTCTGCAAGTGCCTGTTGTTCTGTTATTCCTACAACACCAATCTCTGGAATTGTAAAGACAGTTTCAGGTATATTTTCATAGGAAATTACTGGGTGTTCTCCAGCACACGCTGACGCAGCGATTTCTCCTTCTTTTGTTGCAACATAAGCAAGTTGCCATTTTCCTGTAATATCACCAGCAGCAAAGATACCTGGTATTTCTGTTTGCATTTTTTCATCAACAGAAACACCACCTTCAGAAATCTTTAGATTTAGTTGCTCAAATGAAGATAAATCTGGCTTTCTTCCTGTTGCCCATAGAATACACTGTTGTGGTATTTCTTCAAGTGAATTAATCCTTATACTGGTTTTTATCTGAATACCCTTTTGATTAAGAATCTTGGTGAGTGTAGAGGCAATTTCTTTGTCTTTACCTGGGAGTATCTGATCAAGCATTTCATAGATAGTAATTTTTACCCCAAAAGCAGAAAAGATTGATGCAAATTCACAACCAATTGGACCTGCACCAATGATTGCCATTGAATCAGGGAGTTTCTCTATGTTCCAGATTGTATCACTTGTTAAAAGTCGGCTGTCCTGTAGAAATTTTTCTGGTATATTAACACTTGCGCCAGTGGCAATAACAATATTTTTTGTTTCAAAAATATTTTCATTAACAACAACTGCCTTTGGTTCTTTTATTTTTGCTTCTCCCTGAATATATTCAACTCCATTGGCTTTTAGAAGCATTCCAATACCTGAACGAAGTTTTGCACAAACATTGTTTTTTATATGAAGAGAAACCTTTTCCCAGTCAGGAACAAACCCATTGCAACATCCATATGATACTGAATTATGGATGGTTTTTGCTAATGAGAAAAGTGTTTTTGTCGGGATACAACCCCTGTTAAGACAGCATCCTCCGAGTTGTTGCTTTTCAACAAGGGCAGTTTTTAAGCCGTACTGTGCGCATCTTATGGCGCAGGGGTATCCTGCTGGTCCGCCACCAACAACTATTACATCATAATTATCCATATTTTCCTCCGTCAGAAGTATTAAGGAATATATTTTAGCACAATCAGGGGTATTATAAACTGAATGAAATTAGACAATACATAAGATAGATGATATAACAATAATACAATAAAAACCCGCTGGATATCGAGAAGATTGCTATATCAATAACCGAGCAAAAATTAAAACCTCTTTGAACATGAAAAAACTTTGTCTGTTTGCAAAGGAAAAGGTAGTTCAATTTAAGTTCTGCACTTAGTTTTGATGATATAAATGCCCCGTCTCTACGAGACACCCCTCTAAAAGAGGGGAATTAAAAATCCCCCCTTTGAAAAGTCCTCCCCCTAATTCCCCCTTTTATAAAAAGGGGGTGAGGGGGATTTAGGAAGGATATAAAAACTTTTGAAACTATTGATAAAACAGGAGGAAAAATGAAAAAAACAGTTATTCTTGTTTTACTTTTCGGAAACATTGTTTTTTCTAAAATAAGTGTTGATTGGACACTCCCATCCTTAGAAACAAAGCCATTTTCCATCTTGTATTCTGATATTGCCCTTGATGGGAATATAACAGCAAAAGAATGGGAAAAAGCACTTTGCTTTCCAGTAAGGTCAACATTCCATATTGCCCATTCAGTAAACCATACCTGGAAAGGTCAGAGAGATGCTGGAGCCGAGTTCTACTGGGCATGGAATGAGACCGGTATATTTTTTGCCGCAATTGTATCTGATAATGAGGTAATAAACAATATGCCAGGAAATCTTGCCTACCAGCAGGATTGTATTGAAGTTTTCATTGATGGGAGACATAATTTTTTTATGAAAAGACCCTATACAAAGGGTTGTTATCAGATACTTATCAAGCCTCCTGTTAATGGCAGGCAGCCAGAAGCAACAACTTTTGGTAGTCGTGTCGATGGAATTCAATGTGCGGGAAAACCCACAGAATATGGATATAATATTGAACTTTTTATTCCATGGTCTGCGTTTCCTGATATAAAACAACCCTTTATAGGAACCAATATTGCTGTGCAGTTTATGCTCGATGACTATGACAGCATTGATAAAGATTCAGTCCAGCCATTCAGCATGAGTTTCCTTGGTAAGAAAGACCTTTACAAAAGCCCTGAAAGATTTATTCCATGTACTATCTTAGACGAGCCAAGTAAAAAGTCAGAACAAAACATTTTTATTGAGGTTCAACCTGTTGTTCAAGAAAAAAAGGCAATACCTCTTGCGGTTGAGATTGGATCAATGGTTTTTAAGGATATTGAGAATATAAAGGTAAAAATTGAAACACCAAATAAAGGCGTTATTTCTGAAAAAACTGCGAAAATCAGTCATTATTCTGATTTCTGGAAAAATGCTGTTCGTGCAGAGACAATACTGAATTTAGATAAGATAAATGAGGATGTATTTTTTATTTCAGTAACTGTTAAAGACAAAAATAACAATACAACCACTGTTAAGAAACCTATTTTCTTTGCTGGAAATATTATGTCTGAAATCCTTCTGGGAATTCATAACGCAAATATAAAGAAACTCTCTCAGACAGAACCATTCAGGGCTGCTGGTTTTCTGGGAATCTGTGCCTGTTATGAAAGAATAAAAAGAGCAATAGAACTAAATGATATGGAACGAATACAGTTTGAAGTAAGAGAAGTAGCAGCACGGTTTAATGTACTAAATAAAAACAATCCGCAGAAAACTGGCACGCTTTTTGATCTGCTCGAACTTACTGGTAAACCAGATGCACAGGTTATTGTTGAATATCCTGGTCTGGATACTGCAGTTGTGGGTTTTTACTGGGCTGGGATTCCACTTGTATGTGTTAATGTAAAAAAGTTTTCAAACCCTGACCAGGCACAGATTGCTGCAAGAGAAAAAACTACTGGTTTTGTTGATCTTCTGGAAGATAAAAACGCAGCAGGACCAGTAATAATCGCAGGGCTTCCTGCAAGGGCATCATCCTGGGCATATTCAATGTTTTACTTCAATATCAAAAACTTTAGACCTGAAAAACAATTGATTGTTGTTATCCCTGAAAAGAAAACCCTGTATGTTGTTGATAGTGAAAAAATTGACAATATAGAGGTTGATGCAATTTTTGTTTCAGATAACTCAGATGAAAACGTAAAAAATCTTATAAAAAAATATGCTAACTCCAGAGGGAAAGACATACGATTTCTAAGTATTAAAGATGCAATGAAAACACCTGCTTTTCTTTTTGTATGCGGGGAAAATAATGTATCTGAAATATTTCCCGGGTTCAGGGCATACAGGGTAGAAATTGTAAAACAGGCAATAATCAGGATACCTTTCAGGGATATGCTTGTTTCTGTTTCTCACCCATCAAGATGGGTTGCAGAACAAGCGGCAAATCTTGTTATAAAAGGAAACCCTGTATCAGTATCTGAGGTTGATGCAATTCGAAAGACACTTGTTAAAGAATTTGCGTTTTCTATGAGAAGTTCAGAAGATGTTAAGATTAAGGGTTTTGCCTATTGTGGAGATCTTCACGCGCACTCAAGTTTTTCAGATGGTTATCCCACCCCTGTTGGAATAACACTCGAATCAATGTATTGTTTTATGGATTTTTTTGCTCTAACAGATCATAACACAGTTAATGGTGCTTCTCTCGTATCAGGATTTCTTTCAAAAAATTCATTCAATTATACGTTTATTATTGGACAGGAAATAACAACACCAAACTTTCATATGAATGCATATCCTTTGAAAAAAACAATAAACTGGAAGGTATCTCTTGATGAAATAATCCAGCAGGTTAAGAAGCAAGATGCCATAATTGTGTGGAATCATCCTGGGTGGACTGGCTCTGAATGGGAACTTTCACGAATCGACAGCGGGATTTCTACAATAGGTGTGGATGCCTGGGAACATATACCTGCTTATTATTATGAATGGAAAAAACAGGAAATACTACCTCCTTTAATAGGAAGCACTGACACCCACGATGGAACATTCAGCAATCCAGAGAGAACAATAATTCTTTCATCTGAATTAAGTCAAGAAGGCGTTGTTTCTGCAATAAAAAATCATAATACTATTCTTGTTTCTCCATCAAAGGGAAGTGATTATATGTATGGAGAAAATGCAGTAATTGCTGAGGTTTGGGATATAATATCTGATGGTTATGGAATGAAAAAGGCAAAGGAAAATCAGATAAAAAAGATGCTTAAGGATTCAAATATAATAAAACTCCTTCAGGAAAAATATTAAAGATATTAAATGGAGAAAAAATGATTAAACTTGAAAGGATTGTGGGATTTCTTAATAGTTATCTTGATATATCAGGAATCAGAGATGGTTCTTGGAATGGGCTTCAATTTGAGGGAAAACAGGTTGTTAAAAAGGTTATGTGCAGCGTTGATGCAGGAGCAACTGTTTTTGAAGAAGCAGCAAAAAGAAGAGCAGATATTGTTGTGGTTCATCATGGTAATTACTGGGCAGACACAAATCCCTGCTTTACTGGATTAAATAAAAAAAGGATGGAGATACTTTATAAAAATGGAATTTCCCTTTATGCTGCACATCTTCCACTTGATAAACATCCTGAGATTGGAAATAATGCAATGCTTTTAAGAATGATTGGTGCAAAGATTTTCAGAGATTTTTTCATCTATGATGGCCAGGCAATCAGTTATTGCGGGCACTATAAAAAAGCAGAAAATCTCGATTCCATAGTAGATAAAATTAACAAAGGCCTTGGTATTAAATGCAGGGTTCTTCCTTTTGGAAAAAAACTTATTCAAACAGTTGCAGTGATAAGCGGTGGTGGAGGGTATGCTGGTTTCAATGAAGCAGTAAAGGCAGGGGTTGACCTTTATATCACAGGTGATGCGATTGAGATATTCCATAATGCAAAAGATTCAGGTATTAATGTTATTTTTGGAGGACACCACGCCACTGAAACATTGGGAGTAAAACAATTGGCAAAACTAATATCAAAAGATTTGGATGTTGAGGCAGAGTTTGTTGATATACCCACAGGACTTTAATAAAGGAGGTAAATGGCTATTATTTCCCCATTCAAAGGTTTCAGATATTCAGAGACCGCTGGAAGAATTGAAAATCTTATAGCACCACCATATGATGTTATTGGTTCTGATTATAGAAAGGTTCTTATTGAACGCTCACAGCATAATATTGTCCATCTTACACTGCCTGAATCATTTGAAGTAGATTATCATAAAAATATTGCTGATAAACTTAAAAAATGGTGTGATGAAAAAATTCTGGTTCAGGACTTAGAAAAGAAATACTATGTTTTGAGGCAAACTTTTCATTATAAGGGTAGGACTGTAAAAAGAACAGGATTTATTTGTTTAATTGATCTTTCTCAATCAAACAGGATTATCAAGCATGAGGTTATTTTTAACAAATACCGGGATGATAGAATAAAACTTCTTGATATAACAAAAGCAAATCTTGAGCCAATTTTTCTTCTCTATGAGGATAAAGAGAGCATACTCGAGAAGATTTCAGAAAATCTCTTATTTCCTACCATCGCGGATTTTGAGGATTATACCATTGAATTTTCTGACTGCAATCCAGAAGTTTTTTCTGAGTTTATGAGAAAATTAGAAAATACCACATTTTTTATTGCTGATGGTCATCATAGATTTCAGGCATCTTATGAATATTACAGGCAAAATCCACAAACAGCGCCTGGCTATATTATGTGCTATCTGACAAATCTTTTTTCTGATTCTCTTGTGGTTCTTCCAACGCACAGAGCAATTATGAAAAACATAAGTCCCCTTGAAAGAATAAACGAGGTAAAACAATTTTTTGATATTGAAAAACATCAAAATCTACAGGATGTCTTGCATCGGATTGAAGAAAAAAACACCTGCATTTTTGGCGTATTTTTCAATGGCAATTTTCAAACATGGAAGATTAAGAATATTGAGAATATCAAAAGTTTTCTACCAGAAGGATATTCTGATGACTGGAAAACACTCGATTCTGTGATTTTACATTATTTTGTCCTTCAGAAAATCTTTGGAATCCCAGGGGATGAAAAACTTTACTATGATATACATCCTGAAACCATTGTAAAAAAAATAGAAGATGGCGAGTGCAGTATTGGTTTTTTTATGCGAGAGCCAGATATTATGAAAATTAAAAATGTTTCATTAAAGTCAGAAATACTGCCCCCAAAAACCACGTTTTTTTATCCAAAAATTCCTTCTGGTCTTGTTATTGCACGGTATATTTGAATGGAATACGACATAATTGTTATTGGTGCAGGACATGCAGGAATTGAAGCATCCCTTGCATCTGCAAGAATGCGTATGAAAACCCTCCTTATTACAGGCAATCTTGAAACAATTGCAAAACCAAGTTGCAACCCAGCAATCGGAGGCATTGGAAAAGGACAGATTGTAAGAGAAATTGATGCGCTTGGTGGCCAGATGGCTCTTACCACAGATAAAACCGGAATTCAATTCAGGATGCTTAATACAGGAAAGGGCCGCGCTGTATGGAGCCCGAGGGCGCAGATAGATAAAATTCATTACAGTACCTATATGAGAAAAATTCTTTTTTCTACAGAAAACCTTACCCTGTTAAAAGGAATGGTGCATTGTTTTATTATCAATGGGGAAACAATTAATGGGGTTATCCTCGAATCAGGAGAAAAGATTTATTGTAAGGCAGTTATTTTATGTCCTGGAACATTTATGAATGGGATTATCCACATTGGAAATGTTTCTTTTCCAGCAGGAAGAATGGGTGAATTTCCTTCAAGAGGTATATCAAAATCTCTTAAAGAACTTAATTTTGAACTTGGCCGCCTTAAAACAGGAACTCCACCAAGAATAAGTAAATCTTCTGTGGATTTTAGCAAAACCAGACCACAACAAGGAGATACTGTTTCCTTCCCTTTTTCATATAGAACACAGATTATTGACAGACCGCAGATATGCTGCTACCTTACAATGACAACATCAGAAACAATTAAAATCATCAGAGATAACCTTGATAGAGCGCCTCTTTATACTGGGCAGATTCGTTCAACAGGTCCAAGGTACTGTCCTTCAATTGAGGTTAAGGTTGTAAAATTTCCAGAAAGAGACACCCACCATATATTTCTTGAGCCAGAAACCTATGATGCAGAAGAGATTTATGTAAATGGTTTTGCTACAAGTATTCCTGTTGATGTCCAGGAAAAATCTCTTAAAACAATACCAGGGCTTGAAAATGTAATGGTCACCCGTTATGGCTATGCGATTGAGTATGATTTTGTTCCTCCATATCAACTAAAACCAACACTTGAGACAAAGAAGATTCAAGGATTATTTCTTGCAGGCCAGATTAATGGAACAAGTGGATATGAAGAAGCCGCAGGCCAAGGAATTGTTGCTGGAATTAATGCAGTAAATTTAATAAAGGGAAAAGAACCGTTTATTCTGACAAGATCAGAATCATACATAGGGGTAATGATAGATGATATTACTACAAGAGAAATAACTGAACCATACAGAATGTTTACTTCTCGCGCAGAATATCGACTTATCTTAAGGCAGGATAATGCAGATTTTCGTCTTATGGACTATGGCTTTAGGTATGGTTTGATTGATGAAAAAACATTCAGAACAATGGAAAACAACCGCAGGTTAACCGAGATTTTTTGTAAAAAACTTGAAGAAACCTATATTCCTGGGGTAGAAGAAAAAACATCTCTCGCTGATTATCTGCGAAGACCTGATGTTTCAATGACAGAAATACTACCTTTATGCAGTGAAATAAAAGATCTCCCGGAGCATGTAAAGGAAGAGATTGAGATTGAAATAAAATATTCTGGTTATATCAAAAGGGAACTTGATTTAATACAAAAAACAAAAAAGGATGATATTATAATTCCAGAAACGCTTGATTTTACAAAAATACAGGGAATATCAACAGAAGCAAAAGAAAAACTTATCAAGTATAGGCCATTTACAATCAGACAGGCAAAAATGATTGATGGCATTTCTCCTTCTGACATTTCTGCAATATATATATACCTGAAAAAAATCAGAAAATAGTCATACTGTTTTGAAAAAGATAATGTTCTTCTGTTTTTGTGATAAAATTAATCTTAGTTAATGGCAGAAATCTATGTTAAAAAAACTAAAAACTGTTGATGAGGCAGTAAAACTTGTAAAAGACAAAGCCACAATTTCCACTGGTGGCTTTGTTGGGAATTGCCATCCAGAATACCTCTCCTTTTTTCTGGAAAAAAGATTCCTTGAAACTGGGTATCCCCGGGATTTAACTGTTGTTTACGCAGCAGGTCAGGGAGATGGTAAAGACCGGGGTATAAATCATTTTGCCCACCAGGGTCTGGTCAGCAGGATTATTGGCGGACACTGGAACCTTGTTCCTAAGATGGGAAAACTTGTTATTGAAAATAAGGTTGAGGCATATAATTTTCCACAGGGTGTTATTTCACACTTATATCGGGACATTGCTGCAGGAAAACCAGGAACAATCACACATGTTGGTCTTTATACCTTTGTTGATCCGAGATTTGGTGGTGGAAAATTAAACAGCAGAACAACGCAGGATCTTGTTCAACTTATTGAACTTAATGGAAGACAGTGGCTTTTTTATAAGGCATTCCCAATAGATGTAGCATTCATAAGGGGAACTACAGCAGATGCAAAGGGTAATATCACAATGGAAAAGGAGGCAGGAAGTTTGGAGATGTTGCCAATGGCAATGGCTGCAAAGAATTCAGGCGGTATCGTCATTGCACAGGTAGAGAGAATTACTGATGAAATTCTAAATCCATGGCTTGTGAAAATTCCTGGAATTTTTGTTGATGTGGTTGTGGTTGCAGATAAACAGCACCATATGCAAACATTTGCAGAAGAGTATAACCCTTCGTATTCTGGAGAGAAACGAATTCCACTGGAAACACTCTTTGGTAAGATGCGGCTTGATGAAAGAAAAGTTGTATGCAGAAGGGCTGCACTGGAAATAAAATCTGACTCTATCGTAAATCTTGGAATTGGAATGCCAGAAGGCATTGCGCTTGTTGCAGCAGAAGAACAGATATTAGATAGAATGACCTTTACTGTTGAGGCAGGTGCTGTCGGTGGAATATCTGCAGGTGGATTGAGTTTTGGGGCTGCTTATAATCCAGAGGCAATAATTGACCAGCCGTATATGTTTGATTTCTATAATGGTGGAGGGCTTGATATTGCTTTTCTCGGGCTTGCCCAGCTTGATAGAAAGGGCAACGTTAATGTAAGTAAGTTCTCTTCAAGAATTGCCGGTGCAGGGGGATTTATTGACATTACTCAGAATGCAAAGAAACTGATTTTTTGTGGAAGTTTTACTGCTGGAGAATTAAAGACAGAGGTTAAGGATGGAAAACTGAAGATTCTTCAAGAAGGTAAACACAGAAAATTTTTGAAAGAAGTAGAACATATTACATTTAGTGCAGATTATGCCAGAGAAAAAGGTCAAAAAGTGCTGTATGTCACAGAAAGAGCAGTGTTTTCTCTTGAAAAAACAGGACTTGTTCTTATAGAAATTGCACCAGGAATAAATCTTGAAAAAGAGATTTTTTCAGTGATGGATTTTGTTCCAGAAATTTCAAAAAATCTTAAAACAATGGATAGTCGTATATTTGAAGAAGTTCCAATGGGTATAAAGGATACAAAATGAAAAGGATTTTTATTGCGAGTGCCGTGAGAACAGCGATAGGAAGTTTCTGCAAAAGTTTGAGCAATATTTCTGCGGTTAATCTTGGTTCTATCGTAATATCCGCAGCAATAAAAAAAGCAGGTATCTTACCAGAAAAAGTAGACCAGGTGATTATGGGAAATGTTTTACAGGCAGGGCTCGGCCAGAATCCAGCACGTCAATCAGCAATAAAGGCAGGTATACCTGTTGATGTTTCGGCATTAACAATTAACAAGGTTTGTGGTTCAGGATTAAAAGCAGTTGCACTTGCGGTTCAGTCAATAAAAACAGGTGATGCTGATATTATTGTGGCTGGAGGAATGGAAAATATGAGCAGGGTGCCTTATCTTGTTGAAAAAGCCCGCACAGGATATAAACTTGGGCATGGGAAACTTGTTGATGCATTAATACACGATGGCCTGTGGGATATTTATAATGATTATCACATGGGAATAGCAGGAGAAAATTTAGCAGAAAAATATTCAATATCAAGACAGGCGCAGGATGCTTTTGCTTTTGAGTCACAGAAAAAATGTCAGGATGCAATGAAACAGGGAAAATTCAAGGATGAGATTACACCTGTTTTTATAGATGACAGGGATAAGCAGATTTCTTTTGAAATTGATGAATTCCCACGGCCCGACACAACCATGGAAAAACTCGCAAAACTAAAGCCATCTTTTAAGGAAAACGGCACTATTACAGCTGGAAATGCTTCTGGTATTAATGATGGCGCTGCTGCTGTGGTGGTTGTTTCTGAAGATATTATTGAAAAAATGTCAATAAGACCAATGGCAGAGATTATATGCTTTGCTGAATCAGGGGTTGACCCGGCTTTAATGGGACTTGGACCTGTGCCAGCGACAAAAAAGGTACTTGATAAAACAGGTCTATCCCTTAAGGATATTGATATCATTGAAATAAACGAGGCATTTGCAGCACAGGTTCTTGCGGTAAGCCATGAAATGCAATGGGATATGAACAGGGTTAATGTTAATGGTGGTGCGATTGCCCTTGGTCATCCAATAGGAGCAAGTGGAGCAAGAATACTCGTAACATTGCTTCACGAGATGAAAAGAAGAAATTTCAGATATGGATTGTGCACGCTTTGTGTGGGAGGTGGCGAAGGAGTTGCGATGGTAGTAGAGATGGGGGTAAAGGAAAGAGAACAGAATTGAATACTCAGGATGCTACGGTACAGACAAAACTACGTAGAAATCGGGAACAGTTGAAACTTGCCAGCAATATATGCGTTTCACATTCTGCTGGCTTCGGACAATCAACTGTTTTTGTTAATCCCGAGCGCTTGTCTTTTACAACAGTATTCCCTGTTGAAAATAGTGCGACAGGGATTTTTAATTTAACAAAAGGTTGAAAAATGGAAATAAAAAGCATATTAATCATAGGAGCAGGCACAATGGGTTCAGGGATTGCGCAATGTATTGCTGAACATGGAATGCGTGTTTTTATTCTTGACTCTAATCCTGAAATTGTAAAAAAAGCAGTATCAAAAATTAGTGAAAGATTACAGAGAGCCGTTGATTCAGGTGAAATAACATCTGATCACAGAAAGGAAATTTTCGAAAAAATCTGTATTGTTGAAAATCTTAACCAGGCGGAAGATGCAGATTTTGTTATTGAGGCAATCATAGAGGACATCGAAAACAAGAAAAATCTTTTTAATCGCCTTGATAAAATCTTTTCAAATGATATTGTTCTTGCATCAAATACCTCATCCCTCAGCATAAGCGAAATAGCAAAATCAGCCAATCATCCAGAAAGAATTGCAGGAATGCATTTTTTTAATCCAGCATACAAAATGAAACTTGTTGAGGTTGTAAAAGGCAGGGAAACATCCAGAGATACAATTGAAAAAACAAAAAAACTTGCTGTGATTCTCGAGAAGATGCCTGTTGAAGTAAATGATACACCCGGCTTTATTGTAAATCGGATTCTTATTCCGATGATAAACGAGGCGGCTTTTGCGCTTCAGGATAATGTTGCTGATAAAGAATCAATAGACACTGCAATGAAATTAGGAGCAGCACATCCAATGGGTCCTCTTGCGCTTGCAGATCTTATTGGGATTGACGTGTGCCTGCATATCATGGAATCCCTCGAAAAAAACCTTAATAATCCCAAGTACAAACCCTGTGAACTTCTCAAACAGATGGTAAAAGAAAACAAACTCGGGAGAAAAACAGGACAGGGTTTTTATACCTATAAAAAATAAGCCAGCAGAAAAGGATAAAAAATGGAATTCAAGGTAAAACTCGAAAATAGAATTTATAGAAAGATAAAATCGCAACCAGTTGGATTTGGTTTTCCTGTTGCCCTACCAATTTTGGGAAGGAATGTTCTGGTACTGGGAAATAACAAAAGATAATGAAGTGAAAAGATTTTATCTTCAGCAAGCAGAATGGAGGTGCGACTTAAAAAAGGTTGCCAGACCATTTAAGGCAGCATTTAGTGCATCAAGCTGGGTTATTGGCTGGGTTCATTCAATGTATTTTATAAAGATTGCTTTTGACAAAAAAATTATCAGGAATGAAGACATATCAATGTGATTAAGATAAAGAAGATTTCTATTCTTCTTCTTTATTCTGAATGGGTTTACCCGGGGTTTTTTTTCGAGATTTCTTCTCCTTTACAGGTTTTATTGAGAGGGCTTTAAGGTTTCCATCTGTTGTTTGTCTATAAACAACAGATACCTTATCACCTTTTGCAATGGCCTTGATTCCAACAGGAGATATAAAAAATTTAGTTTCAGTACCTGAATCATCCTTAATAGTAAAAATAAAGTGTTTTGTATCCACACAGGATATTTCTCCCTGGTTTTTAAATGACTTTTCAACAGACGATTGTTTTTGTTTGGTATCCTTTGCATATAAAGTTGTGAAAACAAAAAACAAAACAAGAAAAACTATCAATAATTTCTTCATCTTCTCTCCCTGAAGTATCTTTGGTAGTGTCAAAATTAAAAGTGCTTCTGTTTTTTCATTGTTCTGACAATTTTTTGTGATTATGTTATATTTTACTACACTTAACAAAGGATGAGACATGGCAAATCACCCGAATGTCGTTTTTGTTTTTGCAGACCAGATGCGGGCTCAGGCAACTGGTTTTGCAGGAGACCCAAACGCTATAACTCCAAACCTCGATGCTTTATCTCTAAAAAGCATTGTTTTTACAAATTCAGTTGCAGGATGTCCTGTTTGCAGTCCATACAGGGCAAGTTTAATCACAGGCCAATATCCACATACGCATGGTGTATTTCTTAATGATGTGTATCTTCAACATAAGGCAGTTTCAATTGCTGACGCCTTTAATGACGCAGAGTACCAAACTGCCTGGATTGGTAAATGGCACATTGATGGCCATGGAAGAACAAGGTTTACTCCCCCTGAAAGAAGGCAGGGCTTTAAGTTCTGGAGAGCAGTTGAATGTACCCATGACTATAATCACTCTGTTTATTATGCTGACAGGGATGAAAAATTGTACTGGGAAACATATGATGCAATTGCTCAGGCAAAGGAAGCACAAAGGTATATATATGAACATAAAGGATGTCCATTTGCTCTTTTTGTATCGTGGGGGCCACCTCATGACCCTTATGACACAGCCCCTGAAGAATTCAAAAAACCATTTAATCAAGAAAAACTGATACTGAGAAAAAATGTTCCGTCTGAATCTGAGAAAAAAGCAAGAGAATGGATTTCAGGTTATTATTCACATATTGCTGCACTCGACTATGCCATGGGTCTTATTCTCGAGGCAATAAAACAATGTGAGATTGTAAATGAAACAATTGTTGTTTTTACATCTGACCACGGGGATATGCTTGGCTCTCAGGGTAAATTTCATAAGCAAAAGCCCTGGGATGAGTCAATCCGTGTCCCTTTTCTTTTAAGATACCCGGCGTTATATGGAAACAAACAAAGGATATTTTCAACCCCATTTAATGCACCTGATATTATGCCAACCCTTTTGGGTTTATGCGGAATAGAAATACCCAGGACTGTTGAAGGCAAGGATTTTTCTAAGGCAATAGCCGGAAATCAGAATCCTCCTGAGGATTCAGCAATTATCTCTTGCTACGCACCTTTTGGACAATGGACAAGAAAGGATGGAGGAAGAGAATACAGGGGTATTCGTACAGACAGATTTACATATGTCCGGGATTTGAATGGTCCCTGGCTTTTATACGATAACCTGCAAGACCCATATCAGATGAATAACCTTTGTGGTATTTCTGAGTATTCCCAACTCCAGATGCAACTTGATTCAGTTTTGAAACAAAGGTTAAATGAAACTAAAGATGAGTTTTTACCAGCAGAATATTATATTAAAAAATGGGGTTATACTGTTGATGAAACACTAACAGTGCCATACTGGCTTTTTGATTAACAAAATATCTCTGGAAGATAATTATTGAAAAGGCGTAGAAAAAATTCAGGCAGAATGAGGAAATAAAAAAAAAAGGAGAGAAAAGATGAAAAATATAAGAGATATCAGCGGGAAACTGGAACCTTTTATTGATAACTGGCTTATTTCAGAAATTAAGGGCATGGGGTTAAAACTTCATAACCCTCAACCTGAAGAGGTTGTGATGGAGTTTAATAATCCCTGGGAAGGAAGTACCAGCGCATATATTACAATTTTTAAGGACAAAAATGTTTTTCGTATGTACTATAGAGGTTCAAACTATGATATTGATACAAAGGTAGCATACAACCAGTTTACCTGCTATGCTGAAAGTTCTGATGGTATACACTGGACAAAACCAGAAATGAATCTATGCGAATTTAACGGCTCAAAAAGAAATAATATTATTTGGGTTGGTGCGGGTTCACACAATTTCACCCCATTTCTCGACACAAACCCCGATATAAAAGATAATGAAAGATATAAAGCCCTTGGTTCTGATGAAGGTGGACTTTTTGCCTTTGTCTCAGGTGATGGAATAATCTGGAGATTATTCAAAAATAAACCCATTATTACAAAAGGTGCATTTGATTCTCAGAATCTTGCCTTCTACGATAGCGTGAATAAAAGATATCTTGAATATCACAGAGGATGGAGTGAAGGTGGGTTTAACGGTATAAGAGATATAATGGTCTGTACCTCTGATGATTTTGAGAACTGGTCAGAACCAGAATTTCTTATATATGAAGATTCCTCACAGGAACATCTTTATACAAATGCAATAAAACCATATTTCCGCGCTCCGCACATTTATCTCGGATTTCCCAAGAGATTTATACCTGAAAGGAATAAAACAAAGCATCCAATAGATGGTGTTTCTGATGGATTATTTATGTCGAGCAGAGATGGACTACACTGGAAAAAATGGCAGGAGGCATTTATCAGGCCAGGTATCCAGCCAGAAAGATGGGTAAACAGAAACAATATGACTGCCTGGGGAATTATTACAACAAAATCCAGATTAAACCCTGATGTAGACGAAATTTCACTCTATTCAAGCGAGGGATACTATACTGGGAAAAATCGTTTGAGAAGATACATAATAAGAACAGATGGTTTTGTATCAATAAACGCAAGCGCAAAAGGTGGCTATTTCATTACACATCCATTAGTATTCAGTGGAAAAAATCTTGTGATAAATTACTCAACATCTGCAGCAGGGAAAATTCTGGTTGGCATTATGGATGAAAATAAAAGATACATATCAGGTTTTTCAGTAGATGATTGTATTGAAACCTATGGAGATTCTATTGAAGAAACAATAAGATGGAAATCAGGAAGCGATTTGAGCAAACTAAAAGGAAATCCTGTACGACTTCATTTTTTAATGTATGATGCTGATTTATATTCAATTTGTTTCAAAGATAAAATATAAAATGTTTTCTTTTTCTTGAAAGGAAGTAGGGTGTAATGGAAATAAATCAAGGATATTAGCAACAAATCTGTCAAGAGTCAAGAGTTGACCCCGTACATTTGACAAGATGAATGCGAAGGTTGTATACTAAACTTGAGAAATAAAACCATGAAAAGGGGGTGAGAAAAATGAGAAAAAAAGGATTTACTCTTATTGAACTTCTTGTGGTTATAGCAATTATAGCAATTCTTGCTTCAATGCTTTTGCCTGCATTAAGCAAGGCAATGTACAGGTAGGGTACATAGGTAACACTTTTTGGTGCTGAAAAAAGAAATCAAAAGGTGTTTGATATTTTAATGATTCATGAGGTCTTTTGAAATTATATTCTATAAGCCACTCTGTAAGCAA
>Ga0116190_1000731_pt1 | contig 31442 bp, 28 predicted proteins | sample AD_JPNTR4_MetaG_FD_89808 | JGI IMG/M metagenome (GOLD analysis project Ga0116190, IMG submission 89808) | Active sludge microbial communities of municipal wastewater-treating anaerobic digesters from Japan - AD_JPNTR4_MetaG | ecosystem: Engineered > Bioreactor > Anaerobic > Digestate | place...
ATATCTTCATATATAGTTTTTCTTTACAGCATCTTCTATCTTTTTCATTGTCATTTTGGTAACTTATATTGTAAAATTTTTATCAATTTTACTTTTTTGTTACCGAATTACTAAACCTATACAGCCCCCCTTCGAACGAAGTGAAGCCCCGATCTATCGGGGAATAAGGGGGGGAAGGGGGGATTTGAGCCACAGGAGAAAGGGAGTAGAGGGATTTAACATCCTCCACCCGCTCGCCCCGCTTAAGTAGCGGGGCTGAATAGCGGGGTCCCCCTCCTTCTAAAGAAGGAGGACAATAATTGTGGTTTTCCTTCTATGGAAGGAATTGTTCTGAAGAAGGAGGATAGAAATTATTGTCTCCCTTTCGCGAAACAAAGTGGAGTCCTCTCCCGATATATCTCGAAATCTCACTTTGTTCAAGATCTACTGAGACCTAGGAGTGTCACAACACTACATAAATACAAAAAACATTGATTTTAAAAGTATCTTGTGTAGAAAATAGTAAACACATTTTATTCTTAAAAAACATTATGTTGAAAAAAAGAGAAAACTATATTTCTTGGGATGAATATTTCATGTGAATCGCTATGCTTTCCGCTCATCGTAGCAAAGACCCAAACACACAAGTATGAGCTTGTATTGTAAACAATCAAAACAGAATTGTTGGGATTGGTTACAATTGATTCCCTCGTTGATGTGATGATGATACATTTCCTTGGGATAGGGAATGAAAACTTCCTGATACCAAATATGCTTATGTTGTTCATGCCGAAGCAAATGCAATTTTAAATAGCTGATGAAGAAATCTTGAATGAACAAAAATTTATGTAGCATTATTTCCATGCAATGAATGTGCAAAACTAATTATCCAATCTGGAATCAAAGAAATTGTATACCTTTCAGATAAATATGACTGAACAGATGCAAACATAGCCTCTAAAAAAATGCTAAATTCTGCATGAATAAAACTAACAAAACTAGATGTAAAAAACAAAGAAATTTTGATCAAGTTAGAAGCATAACAATCTGTAATCCTAATATAGATAAGAGAATTTACAAACCTATCATTTCAAGCGAAGCTTGTCATTTCCAAAGTTCACCCCGCTTAGTATCCTACCACCCGGGTGCAATCAGCTAGCTCTGCGAACAGCACCCGGGTGGTAGGAAAATTTATCACTCCGCCTAGCAGAGCGAACTTTCCTTACATTTCCTCTGGAGCTTCAATACCAAGTATTGACAATCAATTTCTTAAAACTTGTTTTACTGCAAACACTAAAGCCAATGCAGAGTTTGAATTAGTAATTTTTTTATTAGTATTATTGTAGTAAGAATTAAACAGTTTCGACAAATCTAGTAAATATCTAGCAACATAATTTGGTTTATATTCTTGTGCGGATTTAGAAATATAGTCACTAAACTGTCCTAAGTGAATCAATATACCTTTTTCACTTTCTTCACTTAAATCCGATCAATCAAATTGAGACAAATCTAAATTTCATTTCTTAAGCAGACTAGAAGCCCTTGCATGAGTATATTGTATATAAGGTCCAGTTTCTCACTCAAAAGACAAAGCTTGACTAGGATCAAACAAGATTTTTTTAGAAGCATCAGGCAATAATATATCAAACTTCATCGCAGCAAAAGCCACCTGCCTAGCTATTTCATCTTTTTTTTCTTGATCAAAATCTCTATTCCCCAAAACTTTTTGAGCTTCTAGTAGTAGTTTGTCACGAAGTTCTGTATACAAAATTACATTCCCAGCACGAGATGACATTTTTTCATCTTTTAAATCAACTAATCCATGAGAAATATGTTTTAATTGATCATAAGGGAATCACATCAACTCCAAAGTTTTAAATAGTTGATTAAAATGATGTTCCTGCTCTGATCCCACAATATAAACCGATTTAAAATATTTAGGGAAATCTTCCTTTTTCAAAAAAGCTAACCCAATATCTTTGGTGGAATACAGAGACGCCCCAGTAGACTTCAAAAGCAAAAATATTCATAAGTTATATTCTTCCAAATCCATGATCACTGCTCCTCACTCCCCTATTTTGGCTATTTTGGAATCTAACAATTCTTGAACTTTTTTAATTCAAAGCTTTTCTACATCACTTTCGTAATATCGTTTTTGGATATCACATCAAAGCTCATTAAAAATATCTTGAAAATTCAATAAACATTTTTTACGAGTTTCTTTCCAAATTTTATTTAATTCAATATTTCAATCTTCAAGTTTTTTTTGCAAATCCTCTACTTCAGACTTATATTTATCTAAATTTTCCTCAAGCTTATTTGTAGCTTGTGAATACAATTTCCCTGCCCATTCTCAAAAGTTTTCTGTAGGCATATCTCACTGATAAAAATTGATATAATACCAAATCCATTTAGCTACATGCGCTCAAATATCCCCAGGATAAGCCACCGGATGAACAGTATATCCAGCCCATCTCAAACAAGATGAAAGAGATTCTGAAATCAAAGCATTTCTTAAATGACCAATATGAAACGCTTTATGAGTATTTGGTTGCCATCATTCCAAAACAACCTCTTGATTATTTTTCTCTAATTTACCAAAATCATTACCTTGATTTTTAATCTCTAAAATCAACTTTTCAGCGAAATTTTTTGTTGGGATAAGATAATTTATATAAGGTCAGACAGCAATAATATTCTTATCATCAATTTCTGTAACAAAATCTTGTGCTATTTGATTTGGTGCTTTTTTTAATTCTTTGGAAAGTTTGAAACAAGGAAATCCTAAATCTCATTGTATATTGGATGGAACAATTTCAATATTGTTCAAAACCTCTTCAAAAGACAAACTTATTGATGTTTTTTGAATTTTTTCTGCAAATTCTTTTTTATAAAAATTAAGCATTATTTTTTCATTAAAAAGTAAGAATAAACAATTACTATTTAACAATCCCAGTTTATTTTTCAATGATTTATTTATTCTTAGCGAACGAAAATTTATCATTTTATCATTTTATCGTGAGCGAAGTGAACAATTTTTATTCTGTTGCAAAAATAAAGGAAAATATTATACAATAACTACACATTTAATTTATTCTTTAAAAAATGGATTTAAGACAAGAACGAGAAAACCGTGGACTCATCTACCAATTTAGTGATGAAAAACTTTTTGATCTATACAACAAATGAGGTCAAAGTTTTTATATTTGATTTGATCCTAGTGCTGATAGTCTACAAATAGGAAATATGTTTTCCGTGATGGCAGCAGTACATTTAATGAAATACGGAAACAAATGTTATTTTTTAGTATGATGAGCTACTGGTATGATCTGAGATCCTAGCGGTAGAAGCGAAGAAAGAAATTTTTTATCTGAAGAACAATTGAGACACAATCAAAATTGTATCTACAATCAATTAACAACTTTTTTGGACAATATAAAACAGAACTACAATATAAATTTCAACTACGAAATGGTAAATAACTATGATTTTTTTAAATGAATGGATTATTTACAGTTTCTTAGGGAAGTTGGGAAATATATCACTATAAATTATATGATCAACAAAGAATCTGTAAAAAAAAGAATCGAAGATCCTGATCAATCTATCACATATGCCGAAATGAGCTATATGCTAATTCAAGGATACGACTTTTTTAGTCTATTTAGCAAATATGGAGTAAAACTACAATTATGATGATCAGACCAACGATGAAATGTAACTACATGAATGGATTTGATATCCAAAAAACTATGAGAAACCTCTTATTGTCTTACAATACCTTTAATTACCGATGCTACATGAGCCAAATATGGAAAATCAGCTGGGAATGCTGTTTGGGTAGATAAAAACAAAAATAGTCCTTATTTCGTTTATCAATTCTTTTTGAATTCAGATGATTCTTTAGTTGAAAAGTTATTGAAAGTATTTTCACTAAAATCTTTAGAAGAAATAGATGAAATTGTCAAAAAACATGAACAAGATCCAGCATCTAGATACGGACAAAAAGAATTAGCATCTTGGGTAGTGGAAGTTCTATTCGGGAAAAAAGCTGTACAAGAAGTAGAAAAAATCACTCAAATATTATTTGGAAGTGAAGACAAAATAAATTTAATTAAATGATTAGATCAAGAAGAAATTTTGGCTCTAAAAGATGCTACTGGTGGCACTAAATTAAAAGGGAACGAACGAAAAATATTAGATCTTTGTACTCAGTCATGACTTACCGAATCAAACTGAGAAGCTAAAAAAATGATTCAAGCATGAGCGATATTTTGCAATGAAGAAAAAATAGATGATATTCAAAAAATTCTAACAAAATCTGATAGTATAAACTGAATTTTCTTGTTAAGAAAAGGAAAAAAAGTATTCAAAGTCGCACAAATATAGTTTTATTATTCTTCTACAACACACACCACCCGGGTGCTACTCGCAAAGCTAACCAATTGCACCCGGGTGGTGTGTGTCGCAAGTAACTAAGCCCCTGTTCAAACTGATCCGGAACTAGATTCAGTTCATGAAGAAACATTAGTTTCTTCTTTTTTATATCAAGGAATATAATCTCTTATGTCTAATGTGTCGGTTAATTGATTACCAAAACTATCTTTAGCTACTAATGAAACTACTCATGGCTCTGAAATCATAAATTCAGCTATGTTTTGGTCAAATTTTTTTAACAACCTATCTCATTGTTTTACTGTTCCACCAACAACGCTAGAAAGCTCATCATTTAATATAATTATTACCCTATATCTATCTCAATCTTTTACAACATAAGTAGCTTCTTTCATAATAAATGGAGGAACGGTATCACTAGACACGATTGATAACTTCATTGAAGTTCTATTGGAATATCATTGAGTATCAATAGCTAACAAAGTAAGTTCCCCATTTCATATTTCCTCTCACAAATCTGACGAAATAATATCAGTAATGTCGTTGGATTTCCCATTATATTCCTTTGAACCTATCACTCTATCATTAATACTGACAGAAACTCTTTTAATGTTATTTTTAGCTGTTACATTAAACCAAATCATGGGTTTTGTAGATATTTTTTGTCCATCACTTAAATTTTTGATACTAAGTTGAATATCTTCACTTATTTGTGGACTTCTGTTTTCACAATAATCTTGTGGCATAGCAAGCAAGATATTGTTGTAATTAAATATTACTTTACCCGAATACTCTGGACTAGATTCTCACATCAAAGACGGATTTGTAGACCATTGCCACCAAGAAGTAATTTCTGCTAAATCCATTCCATTTGGCATAAATGTAGTAGGAGTGATAATATATCAATGTACCAATTCACTAGCAGGTGTATATGGACTGGATAAACCAACACAAGAAGAATCAAATTCTAATGGTGTCATTCAATTATCTGCCTGATTTGGTTGAGAATTGATATAAGCCATAGATTTTACAACAAAATCAGCTGGAGTAGAATCTGTAGCCAATTTTCAAGAGATCTTAGAGATAGAAACTTCCGCGATCTCTGTAGCAGACATTCATTGATTTGAAATATAATTATTTGCTAATAATGTAGACCAGAATTCTCTCATAGCTTCTGCATTTAAAAATCCTCCATAAGCATTGTGATACATCGGAGATCAGTCTGCATTTCATCATCGGAATACAGCCACTCTTGTAGGAGTATAAGTAGCTAATCGTCCATCTCTAGCACGATCTCATTTTGGAGTTTTCATATTTGAAGTACCAGATTTTAATCATAATTGAAGACCACGAACTGTGTATTTTCCTACTCGTTCTGGTGGCATATTATTTGTATCAGAAAGTATATTCCACATCAAATAAACAACTCATGGAGCAACCACAGCTTCCTGATATTTTTCTTCTTTTTCATATAATAAAGAACCATCACTTGTCCTAATTTCCAAAATTGGATTAATTTCTCATGGTTGAGTCGTAGCTAGGTGAGCATAAGCATTTGCTAGCTCTAACATAGGAACCTCTCAAGCACCAAAGGCCAAAGTATATCAATAATCTCAAGTTACACTCAAGCTAGTCATTCACATTTTTCTAAGAAAAGGAATAGCTACATCTTGTCATCCTACAGCTGTTATCATTTTAGCTGCTGGAATATTTCTACTGTAACCAAGAGCCTTTTTTAAAGGCATAATTCCCATAAATTTTCAATCAGAATTTTTTGGTTTATCTGGTCAAATTTGAAAAGGAATATCATAAATTGGAGTATCTATAGCTATTGGCAAATTACTTAAACCCAAAGCATAAATCATAGGTTTCATAGCCGATCCAACTTGTCTTGCGACTCTAACCATATCATTTTGTCCTCCAATATCTTCATTAAAATAATCAAAAGATCAAACATAGGCTAAAATATCTCATTTTTCTGCATCCAAATATACCATAGACTCATTCGTTGCTCCGTATACATCCAAAGATTTTTTATTATTCAACAATGACTTTTCTGCTATTTCTTGAATATCCAAATCCAGTGTTGTTTTTACAACTAATCATCATTTCATGAGTGTATCACTATCATATTGATCTTCCAATAATTTTTTAACCCACATTACAAAATGTGGTGCTTTTATTGGGAATCATCAATTTTTTAATTCCAATGTCATTCATTGTGAAATAGCTTCTTTTAGTTCTTCTTCAGTGATATATTCGTCTTGAAACATACGAGATAGAACTAAATCCTTTCTTCATAAAGAATATTTTACATTATATTTCGTATCATTGTAATATATTGAAAAATCAATCAATCCATTGTAATACTTGCTAAAAGAAGAATAATCTTTTTTGTTTGAAAAATCAGCTTTTGATAATATAGATTCTATTTTATTAGCTATTTCTGCTTTTAATCATGTATCACTCAAAGAATATTCGTTTCATAAAGGATCAGTAATTTTCAAAGATCATATTGTAGCCGATCTATTTATATAAGGATTATATGCTGTAGGCCCTTTCGGTATAGAAGCCAATATAGAAGATTCCAAAATGTTAAGATCCTTGGCTGACTTACTAAAATAAGTTTGAGCCGCTGCTTCAATTCAAAAAGCATTATTCCCAAATTCAATTTTATTTAAATATAATTCTAAAACTAATTCTTTCTTCTTATAATTCATCTCATCAGATGGCAAATTACCAACATTATCTTTTACCATATCTTCTATAACATTGTCTAATTTTTTGGTCAAAACAATTTCCTTTAGTTTTCTTTCTACCTTTCTATCTTTGGTTAATAATAAATTTCTAACTAATTGTTGAGGAATAGTAGAAGCTCATTGTGTTTTACTTTTTGGATTTAATATTTTAGTAATTACTGCTCTAAATATTCATATAGTATCAAGTCCTTTATGATCCCAATAACGCTGATCTTCAATAGCTACAATAGCATTTATCATATTTTTGTTTATACCAGAATAGTCCACATATTCTCTATTTTCAGAGAACAGTTTGTAAAGAACTTTATCATTTCTATCCGTAATAACTGTAGCTTCAGAAAAAACCATATTCTTTACTTGTGTAATATCTGGTAATTTTGATTTTATCCTTACTTGAAAAACAATAAACAAAACAATAAATCAAATAACTCATAATAACAAAACCCATTTTAGTAAAAGTTTTCCAATTCATTGTGAATTATTGGACTTGTATCAATAAGGAGAATAAAACTTTTTTGATCTGTTAGAATCACTTTTTGGAGGAATGGTAAAATTTTTCATCTACTAAAATTTTTATATAAAAAACACCACTATTAAATAGCAAACATGTTTATAAAAATTTTTAATCAAAAAACAAATGAAGATAATAAAAAAGTCGCCAATTAAGATAAATTGTTATAGAAATAAGATTTTTTATTACTCACCCCCAACTCTGAGTAACAAGATACTTTGCCTTTTTAAAGATTAACTTTAAAAAAGTCAAAAAGAGCTCGTCCGCGGATTTCACTCCTGAAATATTAGCCCCGCAATACTGCGGGGCCGGAGGCATAAAACTATTTATTAATAATGATTATTGTGTCCCCGCTTGCCCCGCATGAATAACAGGAACAAGCAACAGAATTAGCCGCCCTACACAATAGAAAGACATTTCCTTTTCTGTAAGGGCGGTTAGTAAGCGCCTCTACAAACTTGACAAATTTTCAACTACAAAAAAAGCCCCATTTGTTTGAATGAGACTTTTTAAACTGAAATATTTTGATTTTAATTTGGGGTCCAAGGTGTAGATGGCATATAAATATATCAAATTATATTTGGATTGTCTACTCTATCTGTACGCCTTTGTACTACGAACTTCTTACTTCCATTCATCTCCTCTACTACAAGAGTTCAAGCTCATGCATTGTAACTAATAACTTTTGCAACATGTCCCGCACTAGCATATCATCCACCTCATCTACGATAAACTATTATTGATCAAGCTACAGGTTTGGTTCCAACACTAAATCAAGCCGCTTTTGCATTATTATATCGCTGATTTGCATTTCAACCAAAAGGTCTTGCTTGAGTTGTATCACTTGTATAAGGGAACATTTGAGGTGTAGTGGCAGCTACATACCAAGTACAATGTCCAGCATAGAATTTATTGTTGATGTTTTTATTGAATACCCAACTAGATAGTATGGATGAACTAGAGTAATCTCATGCTGAAGAGCTAGAACTAGAACTTCTTACTACATAAGAAGATGTAGTCGGTTTTGTAATTGTAGGTTTGTATGCTACTGTAGTCTTTGGTTTGTAAACAGGTTTTGGTCTTTCCATCATTCATATATCGTAAGCTTTTTCCAATGTAATAGGAACAAAAATTTCTTGTCCATCTTGCAACATTTCTGTTTCATCTTGGATATAGTTTAATGACATCAAATCCTCTACATTTAAACCATATCTATTTGCAAATACCAAAATGTTTTGAGTTCAGTCTATAGTATAAATCAATCATTCAGATTCATCAGTAATGATTAATTTTTGATTTGGTCTAATAGGTCATGTAATATTGTTTGTTTTTTTGATATGAGAAACAGTAGTACCAAAGGTACTAGCAATTTTGGACAAGGTATCTCAAGGCTGAACTATATAATTTATGATTCATTGGTTATCTTCTCAAATTTCCGCAGTAATATACTCCAAGTTGATCAAATGTTGTTCATCGGAGTTTACTTGTGCGAATGTGACTGTATTTACATACAAAGTTTCTGGTCATTTCTGGAACTTATCTGCATATACTATAACTAGTACAAACGCAAACAATAAAAATAAAGTGATTGAAAATTTTAAATAATTTAATCCTTTGTTTCTAAATGTCATAGAATAAGTTGATAGTAAATGGCGGAGAGGGTGGGATTTGAACCCACGGTCCGCGTGAACGGACAACAGTTTTCAAGACTGCCGCATTCAACCACTCTGCCACCTCTCCACAAATTTGTGTATTACACAGAGCATCTATATGTTTTGTCGAACACGGTTGCTAATAATAATACATATTTTGAATTGATTTTCAAGTATTAAAAAATAAAATGCATTTTAGTGCTTTAAAAGTAATTATTTTTAATATGATTAGTTTATTTTTTTCAAAAAAATGATTAATTTAAAAAAATTCTACCCAATACAGACATGATTGGACAATAAAATCCTAAGAAAAAAGAGTAAAAAAATAGATTCTATAGATCAAGATATTTTAGAATTTGCAGAAATTTTGATGGAATTAATGTACGAATACGATTGAGTATGACTAGCAGCCCCACAAATATGAAGAAATATTAGAATGATCGCTATTACCTATTGGAAAGAAACTAAAAAAGGACACGAACGAATAGATGAAGATATTATGATAAACCCAGAAATCATAGAAAAATCCAACGAAATGTTGGTTTCAGAAGAGGCCTGCCTATCTGTCCCTGATGTAATTTGAAAAGTAAAAAGACATCAAAATATAGTAGTAGAGTATTTGGATATTTTTGGCAGAAAGAAAAAGAAAAAACTCAGAAATTACAATGCATGTATAGTTCAACATGAAATTGACCACTTAGATGCTATACTATTTGTGGATAAACTAATTAAATAAGCAAATTATTATAATAATATAACAAAAAAATCTCCTTTCTATAAGGAGTTTTTTTGAGAGACGGAACTGAGTTTTTTCTCTTGATTCTCGCTAGAGTAAATGGAGGCACCCACCGGATTCGAACCGGTGAACCAAGGTTTTGCAGACCCGTCTATTAGACCACTCTAGCAGGGTGCCATACAGTCTAAATAAACTAACAAAGCTATTGTTAAATATTCATAAATCTTTTTCAAGACAAAGTTTAGTATGAAGTACCACCCGGGTGTGAAAACTGACCCCGCCCCGTAGCCCCGCAGTATTGCGGGGCGGGGCCGGGTCAAAAACAGCACCCAGGTGGTAGGTAGAGTAACTAGCTTCCTGCAGACTTTTTTACTCTATTCATAATAGAAAATCCCAATCACTCCTCTTTTAATCATTCTATAAATACTAAATCAATTCATTCTTGATCACATTGATGATAAAGTTTGAATAAATTTTGCGCACAAACAATTAAATTTTTCTGCGATCATCGAAGTAAAACTTTAATATTTTTGGACAATCAGGAAATAATATTTTGATATTTTTCGACAGTTTCTTTGGTCAGAATTAGTGCAACTTTTTTATTTTCTATATTTGAAATGTTTCATATTTCTTCCAAATTTTCAATAATTTTGATACTGGCATTGGGAGAATAATGCTTGTACATATTTCATGGAGAAATATTGGAGATATCAGAGCTATATTCTACAAAAACATTTTGATTATCTGAAAACAAAGTTTCAAAATCCTCTTTTGTCACAAAACCTGGACGATGTATTACAATCTTATAAAAAACTTCTCAATTGCTATCTCAAGTGATAGGATGAACAGAAAGTTCATCAACTTTTACCACAGTTGATTCTATACCAACACTACAATCTCATCAATCAATAATTAATTGAACTTTCTCATCGAAATATTCTTTAACCATTTGTGCAGAAGTCGGACTAGGTTTTGTCGAAATATTAGCACTTGGAGCTGCTATTGGTAAATTAACATACCTCAAAAACTCTAAAGCAACTCGATTTGATGGAATTCTAATTCAGACATAAGGATTTTGAGAAATAGCACTCGGAATATTTTCTTTTTTTTTCAAAAGAACTGTAATTGAACCAGGCATAAGTTTTTCTATGATTTTTTCTTCTATAGAATTGGAAATTATAGCATATTTTTGAATTTCACTTTTTTCTCAAACATGGACAATCAAAGGATTATTTGAAGGTCTATTTTTAAGTATAAAAATTTTTTCTACAGCTTTTGTATCCAAAGCATTTGCACCAAGTCCATAGACAGTTTCTGTAGGAAAAGCTACAACTTCTGATGCAAACAAAAGTTTTTTAGCATATTCATATGTTTCTATATTTGCTTGTTTAATATTTCCCATTAAAAAAACATTTATCTACTAAATATTTCAAAAATAAAATATCAAAAATTATTTTTTATCTCTATCGTCACCACTCTCTTTGAAACGAATCACTATCGGTGTTCATACAAAACCAAAATTTTTTCTAATTGAGTTTTCTATCCATTTTTTCAAAGCAAAATTAGCTCTTTCCTTTTTATTCACAAAAACAACAAATGTTGGAGCATTAATATCTACCTGCGTAATATAGTAAATTTTACAAATTTTATTTTTTGGAAACCTTGGTGGTCTTTGCAACAATTCTGCGTTTATAGCCCTATTTAATTCATTTGTATCAATTCTTTTTTCAGCCTCTTTTTTAATTTTTGAGACCATACTTATCATTTCTCTAACTCCTGTACCATCAGTAGAAATAATAGGAGCTATCGGTATATATTTAGCAAAATCCAATGTCGCTTGAACCTGCTTTTTAATCATTTTTTGTTGGACATCATCCAAAAGATCCATCTTATTGATCGCAAATATAACCGGTAAAGCTAAATCATTGATCTCAGAAAGCAATGTCATATCCCTATGAGTAAGTCATTGTTCGGCATCCAGCATAAAAATCACAGCAGGTCTAACATATTTCAACATTCATTTGATTTTATCGTATGCAATTTTTTCTATACCATGTATACTTCATTTTCTTCTAATTCCAGCAGTATCATAAATTTTATATTTTTTTCCTCACATAGTAAATTCTCCAGTGATATAGTCACGAGTAGTCCCCAAATAATCCTCCACTTTAGCAAGCTCAGTTCAAACTAAAGTATTCAAAAGTGTAGATTTCCCAACATTAGGCTTTCAAATAATAGCTATTCATATAGGATTATCTATTTTGACATTGTCCGTCCTTCATTCTTTATCTTTGAAATAATCTATTATAAAATCCTCTATTTCAGTTATATTCAAATTATTTTTTGCACTAATTCATATAATTTTTTCTACTCACAAATCATAATAATCCGCGATACCCAAACTTAATTCATTTGGTTTGTAATTGATATCTAGCTTGTTTATAAGCAATACTGTCTGCTTTCTCCTATTGGAATCAAGAATATATTGATATATTTTTTGCTCCTTTGCCGTAACACCAACTGAATCATCTATCACAAAAAGGATCAAATCTGATTCATCTATAATTTTTTTGATATAAGATCGCTCCTCCTCAAATTCAATTAATCAAGGACTATCTGCAAACCTAACATCTCAAATACTATCTACATGAATATCATGAAAAATAATATCTGTAGTAGTACCAGGGATATCAGTTACTATAGCTCTAAATTGTCCTATCAATCTATTAAAAATTGTAGATTTTCAAACATTTGTAGCTCAAACAAGTCATATTTGAAACATAGTGGAAGTAGTAAGTTTATAAAGTTAAAAAAACTGCCTGTAGTATTGCGATTATAAAGTTTTTAATTAGGATTCCTCCCTTGCAAAGCGAAGAAGCTGAGTCGAACCCCGATTTGTCGAGACAAAGGGAAGATTTTTTTAATAAGGTTCGTTTCTTAATATTATAAAGTCAATCAGAATAATCAACTTTCCAAAAATCATATAAAACCAATTTACTAGAATGAACTATACTTTTTTAGTATGTAAAGTAAATGCAAAATAATGTAAGAAATTATTGTGTTATTTTATCATTTTAACATTTTATCAATTCATCACGTTATCACGAATGTTTTTTACTGTAATAACAGGCGGTTGATAACCGCCCCTACATCATTTTATCATTCACCCCGCTTAGCGGGGTTTCATCATTTTTAACATTTTATCACTTTATCGTGAGCGAAGCAAACATTTATCACTTTATCGTGAGCGAAGCGAACATTTATCACTTTATCGCGAACAGAGTTCACCCTGCTAAGCATAACAAATATTTAACGTTCTAACCAAAAAAAAATCAAAGACATAAAACTTAGCATTGAAAAAACTTTCCACAAAATTAGAACTACACTAACATTTTTAATAAAAATTATTTACAAAGTATGCCAATAATAGTTACCTGAATATTACTAACGCTCTACTGAGTACTAGCAATATATAGCGTAAGTATACATAAATCGTTCACACTAACATTATGATGGTGAGATCCTACAAACTATTTTTACTTTTTAAGACACTTAAAAAGTATTATTATAGCTATAGTGGCTGCTTTGGTAGTTTACAGAATACCAATAAGCTTTTTTCAAAAACAAAGAAATATCGTAATAATTACAGTTATCGTATTTATACTACAAATACTTGTTTTTGTACCATGAATATGAATTGAGATAAACTGAGCAAGATGATGGTTGGATATCCCATTTTTACCTAGTATTCAGCCTTCCGAGTTTTTCAAACTATGATATGTTTTATTTATGTCATGATGGTTAATCAGAAAAAGAAAATCCATAGACAGCGATAATCAATTGGTCTTTTCATTTGTCATCATAAATGTAATCTCACTATTGATATTCTTTTTTATACCCGATTTGGGAAGTGCTTTGGTAATGTGATTGACAGGATCGATAATGGCCATATATGCTTGAATGAACCGGAAAAAAGTGGTCTGAATTATTTTTACATGAATCACAGGAGCCATAATATTTGGTATGATAGCCTCTAAAGTTAGCACAAGATTTGCTTATATACAACAAAGAATGACATACTTTATCAGCTCTCCAAATGATGAAGATAAAAGATGAATTTGATGGCAAAACGAACAAGCTCTAGCCGCAATATGATGATGAGGATTTTGGGGGAAATGATATTGAAAATGATTACAAAAATTTTGATATTTACCTGAAGCGCAGTCAGATTTTGTTTTTGCTGCTTTCAGCGAAGAAATGTGATTTATTGGTAACATAACACTTTTAGCGCTGTATTTTTATTTAACATATTATGTCCTCACAAAATTAGTCTATGTAAGAGATGAATATAGTAAAATGATTGCTATTGGATTACTATCTTTGATTATTACACAAGCATTTATAAATATTTGAGTTAATCTGAAAATACTTCCCAACACATGACTAACATTACCATTTATTAGCCACGGTGGAACTGCCATAATGACCAACATTATATCCTTGATAATATTATATAAAATAATAAAAAATAGATAGTCGCTATTCATCGATAGTCTACAGTCGCTGTTAGTCGATAGTCTACAGTCGCTAGTCGTTAGCTAATGACTAATGACTAGTGACTATCGACTAGTGACTAATGACTATCGACTAGTGACAACTAGCGACTATCAGCTTTATCTTCTTAGAATACAATTCATGAAAATATTTATAGACAATAACAACATACTAAGTATACAGTATCCAGAAATAAATGAAACAAAAGAATATTGCTATAACTTAGATTGATTTGAATTTTGTGATTTCAATAAATGAATAATCGTTTACCACAAAAAACAATTCAAAATCATCCATTTGAAAGATTTATGAGACAAAATGTGAGTTTTCATGGTATGACAAAAAGATGAAGAATTAGAAAATATTGAATTAAATCTAGAAAGTGTTGAACATGCTCTAAAGCTTTTTGATTGATTTGATGAAAACACCGGACATAAATACTATTTTTTGGCAAAATACAGTGAAAATAAAGTAGATATACTAAATGATAAACTAAAAAAATTATGATCTAAAGTTGTTGTAGATAAGACAGAAAAATGATTTTGTATCGACAATAAAGACACAAATGAAGATGAAGTAATATATGATCCAATAAATTTTTTGTTTGGATTACGGTTAGTTTATGGTGACTTAAATATCAAAAACAATGACTTAAAATCTATAAAAATACAAATACCATTATTCTCATGATTTCAAGAAAACGAAGAACTTATAGATGAATGCATAAACAGCCTAACAGATAATAGTATTTTTTTCAAAAAAAATATTCAAAAAGTTAAAGATGGAATAGTTTATCAACTAACTAGTTCAGATTTCGAATTACTAGAAATATTTGCAAAGTTATATCAAAGTGTTGAAAAATGACTAAAAATAAGTAAAGTGGATGAGCTTGAAACAATAAAACTACAACTCATTGAGTTCATAAAAACAAACGATAAAATTCCAAGCAACTGAAAAGAAGAAGTATTAAAAGAATTAGAAAATTGAATAATCAAAATCCTAGTGAACAGATAAGTTTATAAAGTTACAGGTCGATGGTTATTAAGAGGCTATAACTTTACGAACTCCGCCACGTAGCCCGCCACGCAGTACTGCGTGGTAGGCGGATTCGTAAAGTTTATAAAATTTGGGGATAAAATTCCTCCCTTGGGGGAGGGTGTTTCCCCGCCCCGTAGGACTACGGGGCGGGGTAGGTGGGGGTTTTACCCCCAACAACCCCCAACTACGATAGAACAACTTCCCCCAAGGGAAGAATGTCTTCAATATTAAAGTTTATAAAATATATATTACTTAACTTACAACTTTATAAACTTGATGAACTTTACAAGCTTTATGAACTCATTTACTAAGTAGGGGCATGGTGTAATGGTAACACAACGGTCTTCGGAACCGTCACTGTGGGTTCGATTCCCCCTGTCCCTGATTTGAAAAACTAAAAACATCAAAATAGAAAAGCAGCAGACAAAAATTACCATATCTGCTGTTTTTCAAAAATCACAAAAAAACAACAAAACAGATTGACATTTAGTTCTGTTTTATTATATTGTATGTGTTTTAATTTAGATTCTATCACATTAAAAAATGAAAAAAACTAATCCTAATATGGTGGAACAAGGGATTCAAGAGATGGGACAAAATACTCAAAATGAGTTTAAAGTTATTCCAGAATCTGTAGCAGAAAAAATTGTAGAAGCTATTCAAAAAAAAGGTGTGACATTAAGCTATAATCCAAAATCAAAATTTTCAGCCGAGAAAGATAGCTTTGCTACTTTTCCACAATTGAAAATTCTTTTGGAAAAATACCAAGATGAGCTTCACAAGAATATTAACAATAATGTTAATAAGTATTTAGATTGATTTAGCGAAGGAGAACAAAAAATTAAATTAAAAAACTTTAAAACATTTAATAATGAAGATTGGAAAAATTTCTTTACAACAACAATACAATTGGAAAAAGAGGAAAAAGATGAATTGAATACAAACCATCAAACAAGAATTCAAAATTTTGCACATAAGGTTCAAGAAGAAAGACTTCCCACCGAAACTCTTCGCACACTTAGATCAAAAAATAATCAAGATGCCTTTCCTCAACTTACTGCTCTACTTCTCCAAGATAAAATAAAACCTCTAGAATATGAAAAGTTATTGGCTTACTATACAGAAAGCGAAGCTCTATTGAAACAAGAAGCAGAAATTCTAAAAATTATTGAACAAGGAAAAATCAAAGATTTTCTAGAAGAACTTTTGCCTGAAGCGGGAGCAAACAATACTGCAAAAATTTTAGAAGCAAACCTTACTGATGAATTAATTGCCATTATTAATGCAAAACAAATTACTACCCATTTTGCCACCATAATTTCTACCAAAATAAGACAAGAAATAATAGCTGCTGATGAAGTAATTAAAATTATGAAGAAATGACAAACTAATGGACTTATTTGCATGATGAAAGAAAAGTACACTGATGAACTTATTAAAGTTATGATAGCATGACAAACTAATAATCTAATTAAAATCATGAAAGAAGGACAAATTAATAATCTGAGTAGAATTATAGACAAGCGCCAAACTGATGAACTTATTAAAGTTATGATAGCATGACAAACTAATAATCTAATTAAAATCATGAAAGAAGGCCAAACTGATGAGTTGATTAAAATCATGGAAAACTGACAAACCAATAATCTAATTAAAGTCATGAAAGAAGGACTAAGTGATAAACTGATTAAGGCCATGAACGAATGACAAACTGATGAGTTGATTAAAGCCATGCGATGGGAAACTAATAATCTGATTAAAATCATGAAAAATTGACAAACTGACAATCTTGTTCAAATCATGAAAAACTGATAAATTGATTGAAATCCTTAATTATCCAAAATTTCATGAGATCTATGGCACCTATTCAAAATCTGAAGAGGAAAAGTTCCGAGAAAAGCTACTTACAAAAATGAGACTTCCAAGAAAAAAATGGTTTTAATAAAAAAATATTTCCTGAAAAACATAGAATCTCCTTAAAGGTCAATTCTGTGTTTTTTTATTATTCCATTTTATATATTTTAGAAAACTACTCAAAATACTGACGATATTTTTCTGTTAAGAAAGGAAGCTTTTCTACTTCATCATCTTCAGCTCTTTTATTTCGGTGTTGTTTATGGCATTTTTCACATTCAAACAAAATTTTCATATTTCAATTGGCTATAAAATACTCTCTAGGATACATTTTCCCATGACAGGTAGTGTTTCTATCTCAAGGGATATCTCAATCCACATGTAAAGAAACAAAACAATAGGGACAATGATTCCTGCATGTTTTAGAAGCTAAAGGAATTTCTTTTTTACAATTTATACAAACAAAACTTTCATTTATTTTTTTCATATTTAGTACTTTCAAACTTAAAACTAAAAATAGAATAAACTATACAAACTAATTTTCAAGAAATTTTTCATGAAACAAAAAACCAAGTGGCCGTAAACGATACTTATTTATCTCCAAAAATAGGAGGTGGATAGCTCATCTCGATTAGATCGAGAATAATCGGCTTCCAGAGTATTAGTGAGATGTAAATATTATTGTATCACCTACGCACCACTTAGTCTACTCCCAATATAGATTTTTAAAAAAAATTTTCAACACATTTTATGTACAAGTTAATTATCATGCAAAAAACACCATAAGAAAAATAATTGAATAAAAAAATCTCTTGAAATTAAAACGAACTTTTTTATAAAAAAAGTAGCACCTATTTTATTTGTGTGATACTTTCAAAGCAAAGATGATATTTTATTTTTTATTACAAGCCAAATATGACAAAACTTATTCCACTAGAAGACCATATCATTGTACAGCCAATCGTTCAAGAAAATGTTACAAAGTCGGGAATTATTTTACCAGAAAACAAAGAAAAACCCAGTAAATGAAAAGTTGTAGCTGTTGGTGAAGGTAAAATTCTTGAAAATGGTAATAGGGCTCCTATTGATATAAAAGTATGAGACATTGTATATTTTTCAAAATACTCAATTGATGAACTAGAAGTCGAAGAAAATTGAAAAAAAACAACTTATCTAGTAATGAAACAAAATTACATAATGGCAAAAGAATGATAAACAATATTCACAACATACAAAAAAGGTTTCTTTTTTATAAAGAAACCTTTTTTTATATTGGGGCAAATAATTAACTCACCTCTCCTGTAACAGTATTCACAGTCACTGTTTCTCATTCATTTTTATGTAAAGGAACTTGTATTTCCAATCCTGTCTCAATAGTTGCTGGTTTTGTACCAGATTGAGCTCTATTTCATTTTACTCCTGGTACAGTAGATTGTATAGTATAAGTAATTGTAGTAGGTAGAATCACACCAAGAACTTCTCATTCAAATATGGTAAGATAAACATCTAGGTTTTCTTTCAAATAATCAACTATGTCATCAATTTGATCTTTTGATAACTCATGCATTTCTCAGGTATCATTTTCCATGAAAGTATAAGTATCTCAGGCAGAATATAAAAATACCGCCATGTTTGTTTTAACTTCTGCTTGCTCCAAAGTAGTTCATGCATTGTAAGTAAAAACATTTGTTTTTCAGCTTACAATATCTTTTACTTTGAATGTGTCGGTCGCCCCTCCTCTACCCATATGAGTGTGTGCTGTATCTATCACTCTAAAAAGTTTGTCATCTATTTGCAAAATCATTCACTTTTTCACTTTTGAAGTTTCTATTTTTACCATTACAAAAAAATAAAGAAATAAATTTACCTACTTACTAATGATTCCATTTGAAATAGCAAGTAAAATAGTTTCAAAACAAAATTTATTGAAAATAATCATTATACTTAAGGAGAAAAAATTATTTAATTTTAATCAGAAATCCAAACTTTCACATCTCAAATAATATTTTTTTTGACTCACATTACTTCTAAGTTTAATTTTGAACACTCTTCTGTGTCTCAATATTTTTGTATCATAAAACTTATTTTATCTCATTTTTTAGGGAATCTTTCCAAATAACTCATAATAAAATATCATATAGTTTCTCCAGAAAAAGCAGATTCTTCTATTTCTTCTATATCACCAAAATCCAAATCAAACTTTTCCAAGACCTCCTCAACTCTTACCTCAGAATGAACTAAATATGAACCATTTACATGAGCTCTAATAGAATCTATTTCCTCATCAGTTTCATCCCAAATTTCACCAAACACCTCTTCTACAACATCTTCCAAAGAAACCAGTCAAGCTACTCCACCATATTCATCTATAACTATAGCTATATGCTTACGAGTTCTTTTGAAAATATCTAATAACAAATGTATTGGTTTTGTAAGAGGAACTTTGATCAAAGTACTTAGATTTAATTCAGATAATTTTTTATCTCACATTCATTTCCTCTGAACCTTAAATAATTCTTTGAGAGTTACTACCCATTCAGAATCATCAACATCTCAGTTGTAAACCAATATACGAGTATGTGAAAATTGCAACAATTTTTCTATTGCCTTGTCTACAGATAAATCACAAGATATAGCGTCTATCTTGACTCTAGGAGTCATAACTTCTTCACAAGTAATTTCATAAAAATTCAACATATTTTTTATCCTTTGATGTTCTCATTTTTCTAAAACTCACATATCCTTTCACATATCTATAAACGCCTCCAATTCTTCATCAGTCATGGAATGTTCTTTTTTTGTTTTTTGGAGTTTCTTCATCAAAAACTCTATCGAAACAATTATAGGATATAGAATTATTTGTAAAACAACATAAACTTTTGAAACTGATAATGCTATTTTATCCGCATAACGATTGGCTAGTGTTTTGGGGAATATTTCTCAAAACAAAAGTAGCAATAATGTAACAACTCAAGTAGAGGCTCATACAGCAGCACTTTGAGCAACTCACAAAGAATTTGCAATATTTATTGCAATACTAGTAGCCAAGGATGCTGTAAAAATATTTACTAAATTATTTCAAACCAGTAAAGTAATAAGCAACCTATCTTTATTAGATTTGAGTTTTTTTAATTCAACAGCTCAAAACTTTTTTTGTCTTATAAAAGCGTCCACTCTATAGTCAGGAATAGACGTAAAGGCAGTTTCGCTGCCCGAAAAAAATGCCGACAAAAAGAATAATACTAAGAAAACGATAATTAAGACGGGGTCCATATGGGTAGTTCCAAATGACGAATTAAAATTTTGTATTGAAAGTATTATAATGTTCTGTATAAGTTTTTCAAGACTATTTACGGTTTTAATTCTCCTATCGCCCCTACACCTATTTTGACACTTAATACTTCATCACGAACATTTTTTACTGTAATAGCGGGCGGTTGATAACCGCCCCTACATCATTTTATCATTTACCCCGCTTAGCGGGGTTTCAACACTTTATCACTTTATCATTTTATCGTGAGCGAAGCGAACTTTTTAACCTTATAACCTCTCAGTACACATGCTTATCGCAGTAGACAAACCACAATGACTAAGTAGCTTCGATATAATCCGTGCCCTAAAAAGAGAACTTGGAGAAAAGAAAATTTGACACAGTGGGACATTGGATCCCATGGCTACTGGACTACTTTTTATATGAACAGACAAAGATACCAAGAAATTACATGGACTAACCGGGCTTGACAAAAAATATATTACCACAATAGACTTCTCAAAAGAATCAGACACATGGGACTTGGATTATCGAGAATATTTTGAAAAATATAAAACAAAAAATAATTGACTTATCATACAAAATAATTTTATTTCAGGTCCCAAAGTTGAAGACATAAAACTTAAACTAGACTCAATTATTCCTCATTGAGATCTCCCACTTACCCCATTTAGTGCAAAGAAAAAAAATGGTAAAAAATTATATGAATTAGCCAGAGAATGAATTCAAGAAATAGAATACAAAACCATGAAAATAAATTGATATGAAATATTGGAGTATAATTTCCCCGAATTGATTCTAAAACTAGATGTATGATCCGGAACCTATATTAGATCAATATGATACCGACTTTGAAAAGAGTTTTGAACTGGATGAATTCTTACAAAACTTAGAAGAATAAGTATATGAAAATATAATTTAGATGAAATTGATCTGGATAAAAAATGAACTTTCTTTATAAAAGACTGATGAGAAATAGATTTCAAATACAAAATAGTATAAAGTTAGAAAGTTCATCAAGTTTATAAAGTTTGTAATGTATTAATAACTTGTAACTTTATAACTTGTAACTTTATAACTTTATAACTTGTAACTTTATAACTTTATAACTTGTAACTTTATAACTTTATAACTAAATTTTAACTTTTTAACTAACAGCTCATGCTCATTTCACTAATAGCCTGAATGGCAAAAAATAGAACAATTGGTAAGGACAATAAACTTCCTTGGCATTATCCAGAAGATTTACAATACTTCAAAAAAACAACTAGCTGATTCCCAATAATTATGGGATTAAACACCTATTATTCTATTGGAAGACCACTACCAAATAGAAGAAACATAGTACTAAGCTCTCAAGAAATCCAGATAGAATGAGTAGAAATTTTTCATTCAATACCAGAACTTTTGGAAACCGTAAAAGATGAAAAAGAAATTTTTGTAATATGATGAGCTAGTATTTACAAACAATTCTTACCGTTAGCAGACAAAGTATATCTCACAGAAATAAAAAAAGAATATGATTGAGATACATTTTTCCCAGAATTTGAAAAAGATTTTTCAGAAATTTCTAGAGAAAAACACGATGATCTAGATTTTGTAGTCTATCAACGCAATAAATAATGAATGCTCACGGTGTTCGCGATAAAATGATAAAATATTGAAGTAACAAATTGATGTAGGCGCGCCCCGTAGGACTACGGGGTCGCGCCTACAAAATGAGGCGTTACCAGTTAGTTCCCAAACATAAACTTCGTTCGCGAAGCTAACTTTATAACTTGTAACTTTATCAACTTTACAAACTTGATGCTCTTTCAATTCAAATCCAAACCAGAAGATTTTATAGTAAAAGAAGAATTATGATTCACACCAAGTTGAAAAGGTGATATTTTTTTTGTAAACTTTCAAAAAACTGAAAAAAACACAATGGACATAATTGAACATTTATGCTATGAGCTAAAATTGAAAAGAAACGACTTAGGAATAGCGGGGCTAAAAGACAAAAACGGAATCACAGAACAACGAATAAGCATATATAAAAAAATATTAAATCAAATTGGATGAGAGGAAAAGTTTTTGGAAGTATTATGACAAAAAACAATTATATTAGATACAACATGGCACCATGAGCCATTAGCAATAGGTAAAAATGCATGAAATTACTTCAAAATAAAGCTACAAGCAAAATCAGTAATTAGTCCTGAAATCAAAGAAAAAATAGAAAACAACATCAAAAAAATACAACAAAATTGATTCCCAAACTGCTTTGGGAAACAAAGATTTGGTAAATGATATAGAAATTTTTTTCGTGCAAAAGAGGTTTTTGAAAGCAATTCTACAAATAACCCAACAAAACTAAACAAAAAAAATCCACAAAGTGAATTTGAGATTCGTTTCAAACTACAAGCATACGCCAGCATGTACTTTAACGAATATACAATGAATAGGCGAAAAAGATGACAAATATTTTTATGATGAGATATTATGGTGGACAATAATAGCGCTTTTTGAACAAGAGTAGGAATTTATGGTGAATGAAAAGTGATGTTATTCAACTATGCGAAATGTAAAAAAGAATTTGAATGACAAAATTTAATACAACCATATTATATCAGCGGAGAAACTATAGACTTGAAAAACAACAAAGAACGAATTCCTACATGACCAATGCTTGGCTTTAATATGCTAACTCCTCCATTAGAGTCAAAATCATATATCAAAGATTCTGAACTTTTGAAAAATACTGGCTACGAAAATCTGGGAATGAATGTGGCAAAAAAATATAAAATTTATGGTTTTAGAAGACCTTTGCGAACAATACCCAAAAACCTGAAATATTCGCGAGAAGAAAACAAAAAAGACAAATTCAAAAAAGATCTAATCTTATCATTTTCATTACCTACAGGAAGCTATGCTACAATATTTCTATGAACAATTTTTGATTGAATAGATGAAAAAACAATCATAGAAAACTGATTAGAAATACCTTTGATAACACAGTAATCAAAACGCAAAACAAGTTTGTCAAAAAAAGATTGACAAAGATATTTAAATCAATAAAAAAGAATTGAATATTTTTACACTAAACGAAAAAATGAAATTGATAGTGACTCAAACCGTTGAAAAAATGGCAGCTAAAATCTGATTAGATTTTAATGATATATACGACTTTATCGTAGGCAACCGACCCTATTGATTTATAAAATTATGTTCTCCAATAGATGGAACTATTGCTTACAAATGATATATAGACAATTTAAAAAGAATCATTGTATTTGCTATAAATGAAAATGGAATTATTTATCCAGTTTATATTTGAGATAAACAAGATCAAATAGCAAAAAATATTACTATTAATATTGTTAGAAAAAAAGCAAAAAAATGGCATTCTGATGTTGAAAAAGACTTAAAAAATAAAAAACTAAAAATTAGGCATTTTTAATTTGCATTTTCTTACAAAATCGCTATACTTTGTATAGCATTATATTTAATTTGCTTTCAATTAAATGACAACCACAACTCAATTAAATTTAAGAATTCCTGTAAAGCTCAAAAAAAAGGCTCAAAATAAAGCTCAAAACTTTTGAACAAATTTAAATTTTTTAGTAAAACTATTTTTAATTAAATTCATACAAGATGATGATTTAATTGAAATTAAACAAAATATTAAAATGGAAAAAATTTTTGATAAATGAATTTTAGAATATCTAAAATCTCCCAAAGCAAAAGAAACAACCACACAAATCAATAAGCATTTGGAACAAATAATAGATGAAGAAGACAAATACTTAGTATAATCTCTCTATTTCTCTACCTACAACAAACAAATCATCTTCTTTCCATTTATTTGCCATTAAATGAAGTCCTACTGGCATTTGTTCCATAACAAAATTAAGTCCTGATTTATCAGCAAGCTCATCTTCTACAGTACCAACAGGAATAGAAATTGCTGGTAATCAAGCTAAATTAGCTGGAACTGTATATATATCTGCTAAATACATTTTCAAAGGATCGTTAATTTTTTCTCAAATTTTCCAAGCAACTTCTGGTGTTGTAGGAGTCAAAATTAAATCATATTTTTGAAAAATATTATCAATATCCTGAGTTAATTTTTGTCTAGCCTTTTGAGCTTTCAAATAGTATCACTCATAATTTGAGCTACTAAGAACATAAGAACCAAGCAAAATTCTCCTTTTTACTTCCTCTCCAAATCACTCTGATCTAATAGCAGAATAATAATCTTGAATGTTATCATAATCCATTGTATTTTTCTGTAAACCAAACCTAATCCCATCAAATCTAGATAAATTAGTACTAACCTCTGCTGGCATCAAAGTATAATAAATAGGAAGAGCATACTCTAAAACTGGCAAATCTATTTCATCTATTTGTACTCATTTAGAACGAAGTTTCTCTACTACTTCTAGAATTCTAGCTTTAATTTTGGGATCTAATCATTCTCAAAAAGCCTGTTTTGGTAAAGCTATCTTGTATTCATTTATTTTTTTAGTAGATTTCAGCAGTTCATCAGCTCTTTTATCTGATTGAGAATCCTTTGGATCAAATCACATAATAGCTTTTAATAAAGTTTCTGCATCATCTATGGTTTTGGTGAAGGTTCAAACCTGATCCAAACTACTTGCCATAGATTGAACCCCATACCTACTGATTCTACCATAAGTTGGCTTGAGTCAAACAAGTCCACAAAATGCTGCTGGTTGACGAACACTTCCTCCTGTATCAGTTCATAATGCTACCATACAAAGATCTTTTGCCACAGCTACAGCTGATCATCAACTAGAGCCTCCCGCCACTCTATTTGTTCAAAATGGATTTATCGGCGTTCCAAAAAAAGAGGTTTCATTGGTAGATCACATAGCAAATTCATCCATATTTGTCTTTCATATCACAATTCATCAATTTTTTTGTAAATTTTCTATACAAGTCGCTGTATATGGAGCCACATAATTTGCCAATATCTTTGATCCACAACTAGAAATATTTCATTTTGTCATAATATTATCTTTAATTCCAACTATCATTCATCATAAAATTCAGTCAGGATTTTTGCATTCAATATTATTCTCCAATCTCAAAAAAATATTTTCTTTGTTTTTGATACTGTTTTCTATTTTATTTTTATATTCTTCCACAAGATTTTGTTTAGACATAAAAAGATTTTACTTGATTAAAAATTCAATTTTATTCTCTCTGTTTATAAAGGAGATGTCCCATTAACACGGAATATAATAATCTTTTCTACAGCAAATCGAGAAAAGAAGAGAGTCACAAATAAGACATTCTTCCCCTGCTGGGGAAGTTATTTTCAACTTTACGAACTTTATAAACTACAGTTTCTACTTAAACAAATTCCCAAACACATTCAAAATTTGTTGATAGTCAAAATTACTTAATTTATTGGTCTTTTTAGTCTGAGTGGAAACTGGTTTTGTTTCTTTTACATCTTCTGTATTTGATGCAGTATTTCATAGATTTCCTTCGGCTCAAGTAGAAATATCTGTTCAAGTAGATTCAACAGAAACTTCTGGTTCTTTATCTGTTTTTACAATAGGCAAATCTTCATCCTCTGTGTGTACATCTTTCAAAATATTTTCATCAACACGAACCTCAGATTTATCTTCTCATAGAATTTCTTCAATCTCTTTGTTTAAAGATTCTAATCGTCCAAAATCATCTTCTTGTGTACCCTCATAGGAATCTTTTTGGACATCACCTGTAATAGAAGTGGTTTCTCATTCTATTTTTATTTTATCTTTTCAACCAATTCACACACTAGCTGGAATAGATTTTATTTTATCTACCAACCTACTCGCCCCATCTGGATTGATAAAACGATAAACAACAAAAGCAACCAAAATTAAGATCAAAACAATAAATAATCTTCTTAGAAATTTTAACATTAGAAAATAGTTAAATAATAAATTTTATATATTATATATAAACATTAGCACAATTATATCAATAATATTTTATAAAGATTTTTTACAAATCAAACTCACAAGTTTTTATTTTGAATTTCGACACTGGAGTTCCTGGTTCCAGCTTTTCATCATAAGGATTTGCATATAAGTAATCATATTCATCTAAGTACTTGTTATCATAATATCTGTTGAAAATGATTTTATCTCACGAAAACCCAGCAACATTCCAAATTCATTGTTTGATCAAAGGAGAATTATCTAAAAACTTAAAATCTCAAACAGAATATACTTTATTATCTATAACTAAAAATATAATACCCAAGGACTCATACTCCCTAAATCAATACACAAAATAATGTCAGTTATTTTCTCATCGAGTATCTCCATTCAAACTCTCACAAAGATTTTTATCTTCACAATAATAATCAGGCTCTACTCAATAGTTTTCTCTTGCTACTAAAATTAATTTTTTTTCGTTTAATTTATGTTTTTTCAAAAAATTTACAAAATCTTGAGATCTTTTATCTGGAAAACTATTTTCTTCTGTATCAGCTGAAAAACAAGCATTTCATTTTCAATAATCTTGGAATCAATGAGTAAACATATCTTGATAAATTATAACAACATCCTCCATTCATCACACTCATCACAAATCGTAGACACTAAATCACTCTTGAATTGAACAATTTTTTAGTTCTCACTCAATATCCGTGATTTCTTCACTTGAATTTAATTCAATATTTTTACATAATGGCAATCTTTGGGGATTGGGGCCAAGTCAAATATCGTATTCTACAGATTCAATTTCATAGTTGTTGTCATCTAAATATTCTATTTCCTCATAATTGCTATCTAATCAGTTTTCAGTTTCACCGGTAATAACTAATCAACCATTATCTGAATCTTTTATAGTATCTTGTCATCAAATGTTTTTTTCTTTCAAAAATAAAAATAATATTATTAAAAAAAATATCACAAAAATTAATACAATATATTTTCGTTTTTTCATATAAACACGATTAAATATTAAACAAAAATTATATAACTAAATTAACAAATATATCAATAACTTTAAAAACAATATTCTATTTTTTTTTGATTCAGAAACAGTATTATAATTACATATTTTATTTATGAACAAGTTTTGATGTGAACATATCTTTGACAAAATTTTTTGATAGATACCAAAGTCCAAAACTACATAGCAGATAAAGTCAGCAAAATCTACAAAAAAAACAATCTAGAAGCAATTATTGAAATCGGCCCTGGTAAATGAGCTATCACAAAAAAAATTTATCAAATTTCTAATAATTTTTGTGTAATAGAAAAAGATCCCACTATGAAAGAACATCTGGATAAAATTCTATCCAAAGAACAAATAAATTTTGCTGATGTTTTAGAAGAAAATATTGAAAACAAATTAAAAAACATAAATCCAAAAAAAACTTTAATTGTAGGGAACTTACCATATTACATCACTTCTCCAATTTTCAGGAAATTTTTTGGAAATGGGAAACAAGAGTTTTTTGGGGGATTTTTTATGATTCAAGACGAAGTAGGAGAAAAAATAAAGACTGATAGCAAAAAAAAATCATTCCTTTGGTGGTTGGTAAACTACGCTTACGATATTATATATTGGAAAACTGTTTGAGCAAAATCCTTCAATCCAGCACCAAAAGTAAAATCTTGTTTAGTGGAATTTAGAATAAAGACAGAAAAAATAGGTTTAGATTTTGATAAATTGTTGGAATTTTTAGGATTATATGCTCCTTTTAGTAGAAAAACATTATGAGCGATAGAAAAAATCTTAATCAAACAGAATAAAAAAACATTTTCCATACCGGAAGACTTAAAAAAACATAGATTAGAAGAATTGAATTGGAACGATATTGAAAATATTATAAACAAAGAAGCATAGAACATTCAATATTTTCATAAAAATTTATTTTATAAAAAAAAGTATCCTAAAAAATAGTCTAGGATACTTTTATTATTTAGTTCAAAGTTTTACTGCTTCAAGAGGTGCTGGCTCTTCTTTTTTCTTAGTGGTATGATAAGCAATAAGATAACCAGCTGCAGATAAACCACATAATACCAGTACAATCTGCAAAGCTCCAATAAAAGACCCATACCCAAATCCTAATACACATGTAATTATCAATAGGAGTAGCATTTCAATTTTCCAATAGTCTATAAATAAGAATCCGATTATTAGCGCCACAAACAAGCAGAAAAGAAGGAAGTATGATACTGGTAGCAACTTTCCGGTATTAAGTATACATGCAAATAGAAACATCAAAATAAATACCACTCCAAACGATTTCTTTAGACCAAAGAAAGACAACTTATCCTTATATAATTTTTGATGTCTACCAACAATATAAGAAATAAGTAAGACAATTACAGAAACAATATAAGATTCCCATGCAGGACGCTCCTGACCAGAAGGAATAAGCTTAGGGTAAGAAGTTAAAGTCTGTCCATCAGACCTAAGCCGGATCTCCTTTTCGTATGCCTGTGCTGAAAAGCCTAGCTTAGAGTAAACTGTAACATTTACTTCATCCACCATAGTATCCATTCCTGGATTTTCAAGAGCCCACAATTGTTGCTCTGCTGTTCCTGGAATCGTTGACAAATCCTGTTCAATAATACATAAAGTATCAACCCTAGGAAGTTCTTGAACCAGAACTTTCTTAATAGACCCATCTTTACTGATAAAGGCAGTTTGACCGAATGTAGCTATTCCCACAACGAGGAATAAAACTACTAATAAAATACATTTTTTCATAATTTTTTTCTCCTATTTTTTATTTTGTTATTAACTTATTTCTTTATACTCAAAAACAGCCATACACTAAAAAGCAGTAAAACTGTTAATGATCGCTGTCAGAAGTACTGACACATATATAATACACATTTTCATATAAAAGTCAATTAGAATTGGTGTAGATTTTCTATTAACACAAAAATATTACTTACATGTAATTGCAAAGAACTAAAGACACATATCCAAATATATTTTAGAGTATTTCCTGTAAAATCTTATTTATTTGTTTCAAATTTTCTTTTACCGTACCACTAGCATCAATAAGATAATCACAAATCTTTTTTGCCTTTACCCTTTCTACTTGTGCTGAAGCTACCCTTCTATCTATCTCTTCTTGAAAAACACTACCCCTAAACTTGATTCTTTCCACCATTTTATCATCAGGTAAATCCAAAAATATAGAAACATAATCCAATCATTTACTATCTTGAATAACTTGTTCAAGTCAGTTGATATCCAATTCTTTGATAGGGGTCAATCATTTTTCAAATGCTTTGTTTAGTTCAGATAATCTGGTTCCATAATAAAACTTGTTATGAACTAAAGCATATTCCAAAAGTTCTCAATTTTTTATCATTTCTTGAAATTTTTCATCAGAAACATGCCAATACTTTCTACCATTTCTCTCATTTTCTCTCATTGGTCTAGTCGTATAAGAAGGAACCAATATTAAATTGGAATGAGTTTTTAACAATTCTGTGGTCAAAGTAGTCTTTCCACTTCATGAAACTCACATTAAAAATATTACTTTTTTATCCATTTTATTTTGAAAAAATAAATAAACAGTTGATTTATATATATTTAATAATATATTATTTTCAATGTTTTAATTCATTAAAAAACAAATCATGAAAAAAGGAAACATCATTTCTCTAATAGTAATATGTGTTACTATCTTAGTTTCAAGCTTTTTGCTCACAAAAACTAAATTTTATATCCAAAGTGTTTGAAGTTCTATGGCTGACAACACAATCACTGTTGAATGAGAATGAAAAATAATGGCTACTCCAGACACTATTATATTGAGTGTAAACATTGAAGAAACCAAAAAAAGTACAGCTGAAGCACAAAAAGCAGTAAACATAAAAGTAAATCAAATAAAAGATCTGATAAAAAAATATAAAATCAAAGATTCTGATATACAATCTAGAAATATAAGCGTTTATCCAGACTACAATTATACAAATGCTTGAAGAAAACTTTTGGGATACAGAGCAAATCATAGTCTAGACATAAAAATCAAATCTGCAAATATAGAAAATGAATGAGTAGGAGGAAGTTTGATTGATGAAGTGGCAAAGATTTGATGAGTAATCGTAGAAAATATCGCTTATGATATAGAAGATAAAACACCATATTATAGTCAAGCTAGAAAACTAGCTATGGAAAAAGCATACGAAAAAGCAAAAGAATTAGCTAAAATAGCATGAGTAAAGCTATTAAAACCGATATCTATATCAGAAAGTTTATTCGCACCAACAGCCATTTATAGTAGAAACTCCAAAATGATGATGATGGATGCTGTCACTGAAGTATCTTGAGCTGGAAGCATTTCCCTATGAGAAATGGAAATAAACATTACAGTAAATGTTTTGTATGGAATACAATAAAAAACCAAAATTTCAAAGATAACTTCACTTTATTTGAAGTCTATTAAATAATAAGGGAGAAAAATTCAGACCACAAATAAAAAACAAACAATAAAACATTAGACAACTTATTTACAAAAAGTCTAGTGTTTGTGCTATTGCAGAGTTAAGTTCGTTTTTTATATTTATTTGCTTGATATTTTTCTCGAGGCGTTTTCCCATTCATTCACATTCAGGTATGCTTTCTTTGAGTATTATAGTAGTTTAATCGTTGACTGAGCATATAATTTGCCTCTTCTGTGCTAATTAAATACGGTCGGAAGCTTACTTCTCAC
>Ga0116190_1000733_pt1 | contig 31386 bp, 34 predicted proteins | sample AD_JPNTR4_MetaG_FD_89808 | JGI IMG/M metagenome (GOLD analysis project Ga0116190, IMG submission 89808) | Active sludge microbial communities of municipal wastewater-treating anaerobic digesters from Japan - AD_JPNTR4_MetaG | ecosystem: Engineered > Bioreactor > Anaerobic > Digestate | place...
CCTTGCCGGGCGCGCCGGCCAAGGGGAGACGGGGGACGCGGGGGATGCTGGGACTGCACGCGGATCCGCGGAAGGTGATTCCGTTGGACGAACAAGACGAAAACGTCCTGAAAGATTTCTGATCGGGATGAAAACGCAATTCAAAAATGAACCAGACAGAAACCATGACAAGAGATGCGCACCAAAACAGGACCGATTACTATTCCCTGAAATTAACGGCCCGGCAGTTTGATAAAATCAGCAGGCTTGTGTACGAAGTGGCGGGGATTGATTTGCATGAAGGGAAAGAGGATTTGGTCAAGGCGAGGCTTCTCAAAAGACTCCGGCATTTGAATTTGTCCAATTTCGATCAGTATTTCAAATATCTGCAGAGTGACAAAAGCGGCAAAGAAATAAAGTCAATGGTGGACATTCTCACAACCAACAAAACAGAATTTTTTCGGGAGCCGGAGCATTTACTGTTTTTAAGAAAGAACATCGTTCCGCTGTTCGGGGAAAATCCCATCAGAATTTGGAGCGCCGGGTGTTCTTCCGGAGAGGAACCCTACTCCATTGCGATAACGTTGTGCGAATCCGTCCCGAACATCGCGAAATATGACATAAAAATTTTGGCCACGGATATTTCGGAACGCATGGTGGAAAAAGCCCAACGGGGCGAATATCCGGAGGAGGCCCTCAAGGACATGTCTGCGCATTTAAAGCATAAATATTTTCACCGGGCGGGCCCGGCATCGAACCGCCACTACCGAGTGAACGATGAGGTGCGTCATCTGGTGAAATTTGCCAAGCTCAATCTGATGGATGACTGGCCGATGGCGGGACCGTTTGATGTCATCTTCTGCAGAAATGTGATGATTTATTTCAACAAGCCCACCCAGGAAATGCTGATTAACCGGTTTTGGCATTTGTTGAAAGAGGAAGGTTATTTGCTGGTGGGGCATTCCGAGAGCCTCAATTTCCTTTCACATGATTTTCTTTACATCAAACCGGCCGTTTACCAGAAAATTAAGTTGTCGCATCCACCGCGCAAAAAATCCGCGAATGCGACAGAAAGAGATGACGTATGATTTACACCGTCGGCGTTGCTGACATGAAAATATCCGAAGACGCTTCAGACATGCTGATCACTTATGCGCTGGGAAGCTGCTTGGGGATCACGGTGTATGATTTCAGAATGCGGCGTGCCGGTCTTTTGCATTGCATGATGCCGGATTCCGCTCTCGATCAGGAGAAAGCGGAAGGGAATCCTTTTCTTTATGTCGACAGCGGCATGAGGGTGATGCTGGATCACTTTTATAAAAAAGGTTCCTTGAAAAAAGATCTGATCATTCGTGTGGCGGGCGGCGCCAGTTCCAAAATGAACGAGGATGAGGACTTCTTTCAAATCGGCCGGCGGAATTTCGTCAGTCTTCGCCAATTCATGTGGAAGGAAGGGTTGATGCTCAAGGCTCACGATGTCGGCGGCTATGGCTCTCGAACCGTGACGCTGGAAGTGGAAACGGGCAAGATGCTTGTCAAATCCAAAGGCGTGTTGAAGCAACTTTAAAAAAGATTTTCGACGGATAGAAGATTACGAGGTGAATGGGAGAAGGGAATATGGCTTTGAATGTTTTGGTTGTCGATGACAGCGCGGTGATGCGATCCATCATTGTCAAGACATTGAAACTGTCCGGGTTGCCCCTCGGAGAGATATGGGAGGCGAAAAACGGGGAGGAAGGATTGCGTGTTTTTGAGGAAAAATGGGTGGATCTTGCCCTGGTGGATATTCACATGCCTGTCATGGACGGCGAAGAAATGTTGACAAGACTTAAACAAAACGTCCAGTACGAGAATCTTCCGGTGGTGGTGGTCAGTTCGGAAAGCGATCCGGTCAAGATCGAAAAGATGCTCAAATTGGGCGCGACGTTTATACATAAGCCGTTTACACCGGAAATTTTAAGAGAAGTCATTGTGGCCGTTACGGGGGTGAATGATGAAACAGCCGATTGAAGACATTTTGCGGGAGGCATCAATAAAAACTTTTGAAGACGCCTGTTTCATGTATTTGGTGCCGGAACTGAAGGATGAACAAAAAAAGCTTCCGCTGGAAGCCGTGGCGGAGGTGAAATTCAAGGGGGATTCTTCGGGCAAGCTCATTGTGGCGGCCAGCGGCGATTTGTTTGCCGCCATCGCCAAAAATATGTTGAGTACTGAAAGCCCCACGGCGCTGCAGAAAAAAGACGCCTTGGGCGAAGTAGCCAATATCATCTGCGGAAATGTGATTCCCTCCTTGGATCGAAAAAGCAGGAAAGGGTATAAAATTTTCAGTCCCAAATTTTTCGGCAAGGATGAAATCAAAAAGGAGGAGTCGGGAAGTCCCTTGGCCCAAATCACCCTGAATCTGAACCAGGGTCGGGCGGACATCAAGCTGTTTGTCGATGAATTTCCTGTCGCAAAGGAGAAAAAAGATTGATCAGGGTCTTAGTGGTTGATGATTCAGCGCTGGTTCGCAAAGTGCTGACAGAAGAGCTATCCCGCCACCGCGATATCGAAGTGGTCGGAAGCGCCATTGATCCCTACGTCGCACGCGACAAAATCGTGCGGCTCAAGCCGCATGTCATCACGCTGGATCTGGAAATGCCGCGCATGGATGGATTGTCTTTTTTGGCCAAGCTGATGAAATATTATCCTTTACCCGTCGTTGTCGTGAGTTCCTTGACCCCGCAAAACAGCCAAAACGCCATCAGGGCGCTTCAGCTGGGGGCGGTGGAAGTGATATGCAAACCGGGTTCGAGCCTGTCCGCTCCCGATATTTCCAAAACATTGGTGAAAGCCGTCAGGGCGGCGGCGCGGGCGAAAGTCACGAAAGTCCTGTCAGAAGGCCTGAAGGAAGAGGGACCGGCGCTTACGCAAAAAGTGCCGATGAACACCACACATAAGGTGATTGCAATGGGCGCCTCCACGGGGGGAACCATTGCCATTGAAAAGATCTTGATGAATATGCCCGTCAATATTCCCGGTATCGTGGTAGTGCAGCACATGCCTGAATTTTTTACCGCCAGCTTTGCCGACCGTTTGAACAATGTTTGCAAGATAGAGGTTCGTGAAGCCCGCGACGGAGATCAAGTGGCCGCGGGTGTGGCGCTGATTGCACCGGGAGGAAAACACATGCTGCTGGAACGCAGCGGCGCGTTTTATCAGGTGAGGATCAAGGACGGTCCCATGGTGCATCATCAACGGCCCAGCGTGGATGTTCTGTTCCATTCGGTGGCAAAGCACGCGGCAGCCAATGCCATCGGCATCCTGCTGACGGGAATGGGCGCTGACGGCGCGGAAGGTCTTCTGGCGATGAAACAAAACAGCGCATTCACGATTGCCCAGGACGAAGCCACCTCCGTTGTTTACGGAATGCCGGGTGAAGCGGTCAAGATGGGGGCGGCGGATGAGGTGTTGCCGCTGACCGAAATTCCTGAAAGGATAATCAAATTGTTGTCCATGGAGGACCAAGGCGCCTCGGATAACGTGGCTGAGGAACTCCACAATGCTTCTTAAGCCTTATTCGATGGAGCAAGGCCTTTCAGGAAAAACGATGTAACAACGGCATTCTTTTTTCCGTTCAAGAGACCCCTTGCCATTCATGAATCAGCGGCTTGCGGGCGGTGAAAAAATGTCGCGTGGACGTCAAAGAATAATCAGCCATAGACAGAGATTTTTTTTTGTGTTAGGGACGCTACAAAATTATTTTCCGGCGGCAAGGACCGCTCATCCGGGGTGTTTTTGCTGACCCGTGACGCGTGTTTTGGGAGGTCTGGGTTTTGAACATCAAATCCATCGGCATCGTTGCCAATATTGAAAAGGGGAATATCACCGCGCACGTGAAGGCGCTGGTGCAATGGCTACAGGAAAAACGGGTGGCCGTTCATCTGGAGCGAGAAATCGCCAGGGTGATGGGCGTTACGCGGGGACTGACCTGGCCTCGCCTGGCGAGGAAGTCGGAAATGATCGTCGTGCTCGGCGGCGACGGCACCATGCTGCGGGCTGCCCGTTTTATCGCCCGTCATGACGTTCCCATTCTGGGAATCAACATGGGCAGTTTCGGCTATCTGACGGAAGTGAACCTCAATGAAATGCACGCCGCGCTGGAGTTGATTATTCGCGGCGATTTTGTGACGGAAAAAAGAATGATGCTCGACGTCGGCATCCGGCGGGGCAAAAAAGAGGTCCGCGTCGGACATGTCTTGAATGATGTCGTGATCAACCGCGGCAATTTTTCCCGCATGAACGAACTGGAGATGGCGATCAATGGTGAATATCTGACCACCTACAAGGGCGACGGCCTCATTATCGCCACGCCCACCGGCTCCACGGCTTACTCCCTTTCCGCGGGCGGTCCAATTGTTTTTCCGGGCAAGGACTTGATCATCATCAATCCGATCTGTCCGCACACGCTGACCAACCGGCCGATCATTCTCGCGGAAAATTCCGTTTTGGCGATAACGCTCTGGTCAAAAGACAAAGGCGCGATCCTCACGCTGGACGGGCAGGAGGTGTACCGGATAAAGTCCGGCGATGTGGTCACCGTCAGAAAATCCGCCTGCGCGACCACGCTGGTTCTGTCCCCCTACCGCAGCTACGGGGAGATTCTGCGGTCCAAGCTCGGCTGGGGCGATTTACCTCCGGGAGCGAAAAAGAAGAAGAATGCTTAATGAGTTGAGCATTAAAAATTTTGCCATCATCGACGAGTTGCATCTTTCCTTCGGGGAGGGATTGAACGTCATTACCGGCGAAACGGGGGCGGGTAAATCCATCATTATCGGGGCGGTCAGTCTGCTTTTGGGCGACCGCGCGGCTTCGGATATGATTCGATCGCAGGCGGATGCGGCGACCGTGGAGGCGGTGTTTGACGTATCCGGAAACGAGCGCCTGCTTCAGAAAATCGCGGAGATGGGTTTCCCTGCTGAGGAGACCCTGATCATCCGGCGGATCATCTCCCGGTCGGGAAAAAACAGAATCTTTATCAACGGACAGGCGGCGACCCTGTCCAATCTGTCCTCCGTCAGCGAAATGCTCATCAATATCTGCGGCCAGCGCGAGCATCAGGTGATTCTCGATGCCGCAAACCACATCGACATCCTGGATGAATTCGGGGGCCTCCTTCCCGAGAGGGAAAATTACGGTCTGATTTATCACGACTATCAGCGGATCCGGCAGAACATCGCCGAACTCATCGCCCTGCGCGACCGCCGCGAGGAGAAAACGGAGTGGCTGAGATTCCAGCTCAAGGAAATCGAGGAGATTCAGCCTCGGGAAAACGAAGATGTCGCCCTCAGTGACGAAAAAAAGGTTCTGCTCAATGTCCAGAAATTGTCCGAGTGGGCCGACGAGGCGTATGATCTGCTCTACGGTGCCGAGGACTCCATTGTGGTCAAATTGAAGGAGGTCCAGAACCGGGTAAGGGACATCGGGAAAATCGACAATCGCTTCAGCCTCAACGAGGGAGAGGTCGAAAGCGCGCTGATTACCTTGCAGGAGGCATCCTTGGCGATTCGGGATTACGCGAATAATCTGTCTTTCAACGCCGAACGCCTTGCGGAAATCGATGAAAGGATGGAGCAAATCAACCGGCTCAAGCGAAAACACGGCGGATCCCTGGAGAACGTTTTGAAGCGGAAGAAAGAAATGGAAAAAGAACTGGAAGAGGTCTTTTCCGTGGAAGAGGCGCTGAAAAAATTGGAGGCAGAGGGAAAAATCGCCGCCGAAAAACTCAGGCGGAGCGCGCTTGTGCTTTCCGAATCAAGAAAGAAAGCCTCGAAACGATTACAGGATGCCGTGGAAAAGGAAATCCACGCCCTGAATATGCCCCATGCGCTGTTTGGGGTCCATTTCCGAAATCCCGATACTCCGGACGCTTTCGGGCCAAAGGGCGTGGATGATGTCGAATTTTATCTGACCGCCAATCAGGGCGAGGAAGCCAGGCCGCTGAACAAAATCGCCTCCGGCGGAGAATTGTCGAGGATTATTCTGGCCCTGAAAAATGCTTTGTCACGCACGGGTTCCGTGTCGTCCATTGTGTTTGACGAAGTGGACAATGGCATCGGAGGGGGCGTCGCGGAAATTGTGGGCCGCAAATTGAAGTCCGTATCCGCCAACCATCAGGTAATCTGCATCACGCATTTGCCGCAGATCGCCTGTTACGGCGACAAGCATATGTATGTGTCCAAAAAGGTGGTCAAAGGCCGGACGGTGACCTCGGTGGAAGAACTGGACGAGGAACAGAAAACCGAGGAAATCAGCCGGATGCTCGGCGGTGTCCACCTGACCGAGACGACCAGGAAACACGCCCGGGAAATGATTCATCAGGCCCGATCGCTGTCGGGAACGCCAGGAGAAAAAACATGTTGAGAAAAGCGCGCGTGGATGACGTGAAAACCATTCATCGGATGATTAACCTGTCGTCGGGCAAAGGGGAAATGCTGTCGCGCTCGCTGATGGATATTTACAGCTCCATGCGCGATTTTTTCGTTTACTATGACGAGCAGGAAAATGAAATTACGGGCATCTGCGCGATGAACATCATCTGGGAAAATCTCGCGGAAATACGATCCCTCTACGTTGACGAGCGTCACCGGGAAAAGGGCATTGGCAGGCAGCTGGTGGAGGCCTGCATTTCCGAGGCGATCACCCTGGGCTTGTTCAAGGTCTTTACGCTGACCTACAAGAAGGAATTTTTCGCCAAATTGGGATTCAAGGAAACCGATAAAACGCTGCTTCCGGAAAAAATATGGTCGGATTGTTTCCATTGTTCCAAGTACCCGGACTATTGCGATGAAGTGGCGATGATGATAGAGTTATGAAAAGGCTGACAAAAATTATTCTGCTTACGCTGGTCGCCGCTTTTCTCGGCGGCTGCGCGCGCGGTCTTATGAAATCGCCCGAAAAATCGCTGGAATTATTTTCTCCCGTCACGCTGTCCTCTCTCGAACTCACCGACGATCTCGATGTCGAATCGCTGGTGAAGGCTCTCGACAACAGCATCAGGTACTATGAAACGACCGGGCGCGACAAACACTACCGGATCAGCGGCCGCTCGGTGGGCGCAAAGCAGCTCAAGGAAACATTGCTGCTTTTTAAAAAACTCCTTGTGGAAAAAGGTTTGACCCCTGATTTCGGCGCGGAGCTTGTCCGACAATTTCATATTTACCGCATCGCCGGAGATTCCGAAAAAGTGCTGTTTACCGGCTACTATGAGCCTCTGCTGGAAGGTTCTCTGGAACCGACGGAGAAATATCGGTATCCGGTCTATAAAGTGCCGCCGGATTTAATCAAAAAGGACGGCAAGATCGGCCGGATGGAAAAAGGCCGTTTCGTTCCCTATTACAGCCGCCGTGAAATCGATATCGACGGCGTATTAGGGGAAAAGCATCTGGAAATCGCCTGGGTCTCCGATCTTCTGGATTTGTTTTCCCTGCATATTCAGGGGTCCGGCAAAATCAGGCTGACCGATGGCAGCGTGATTTCGGTCGGTTTCGCGGGCAGCAACGGCCGGCCTTTCCGCAGTGTCACGCAGGCGATGCTCGACAGCGGAAAGATAGGCGCGTCGGAGGCTTCTTACCGCCTGACTTTCCTGCGGGGCAGGGAAGAGAAGGAAATCCTGGATGTGTTGAGTCAGAATGAACGGTACGTTTTTTTCCGCGTTCTGCAGGGGGAACCGATCGGTTCCCTGGGAGAGCCGGTGACGGCCGGCAGGACGATTGCCACGGATCCGGATTATTTTCCGGAAGGGGCGCTGGCGTTTATCCGCCTGCGCAAGCCGGTTCTGGACGCGGAAGGCAAGGTCAGGGGCCGGATTGATTTCTCGCGTTTTGTGCTCAATCAGGACAAGGGGTCGGCCATTCTCGGGCCGGGGCGGGTTGACCTTTTCTGCGGCTTCGGTGATGACGCCGGGATGATGGCGGGCACGCTCAAGGAACAGGGCGAGTTATTCCTTCTTTTGAAGAAAGAGCAATGAAAAGAGCAAGCGCCTAGCCGCGCAGAAAATCCCTCGCCGATATTTCGTCGGTGGCGTATAACACGGCGTCTTCCAGGGCCGCTTCCCGGTAGCGATGAATTTTCAGATAGTCGGGATTGCCGGCCATCTCGATAAAGGCTTTTCGGGACGGATAACGGACAAGCATCAGGAGGTCCCACTCCTGACGGCCGCTGAGAAGCTCTCTGGGTTCGCTGAGGAAGATAAGCTTCCCTCCCGCGGCTTCGAGAAATCGGGACGCTTCCCGCAGATATCGGGCATAGTTCTGACGGCCCCCGTCTTTTTTGAACTTCAGAAGGTTCAGCATCACAAAAGGCCGCTCATCGGCGCTTTCCGCAAGGACTTTGAATTGATCGGGGCGGATGTCGTTATGGATCATCATGTGCTCCTCCATAGCTATGATTTCGTTTTCTCATGAAGGAAACAGCGCGGGTCTTCCGCCAGATAGTCGCCGCTGTACGCGTGGGCGCGTCCCCGGCAGCCGCCGCAGACCGACTTGTAGTTGCACTCGCCGCAGAAACCCTTTAAAAGGGTTTCGCGGCGGCGGAGCTCGTTGAAAACCTGCGCGTTTCTGTAGATGTCGTCAAAACGTCCCTCGCGGACGTTTCCCGCCTTGACTTCGACAAAGGGACACGGCCAGACATCGCCGTTGGCCTTCACGTAAACAAATCCGCGTCCGGCGGCGCAGCCGTAAAAGACTTTTTCCGCCCCTTTGAGCCTCCATCCGTCGCGGATGTTGTTTTTCTCCAGAAGGTAAGCCCAGTACTGGGGACCGGCGACCGGTTCGATGACGGTTTTGGCGTTTTTCTGTTTTGCGGAAATCAGTTCGCTCAAGGACCTGTTGGCGCTTTTCTTGAGGGTCGCTTTTTCAATTTTTTCCCCCCGCCCGACAGCCACCAGCTGATACATCAGCATGATGCCCGCCCCCTGGCGATCGGCGAAATCAATCAATTCCGACAGATGGGGCATGTTATATTCCATGGCAGTGGTATTGATTTGCAGGAGAATGCCCGCTTTTTTCGTCGCCTCGATCGCGCGCAGCGCCAGATCAAAGGAGCCGGGCTTGTTGCGAATCCTGTCATGGACGGCAGCGTCCGCGGCGTCGAGACTGATGGCATTGCAGACAACACCGTGGTCCCTGAGTCTGAAGGCCATTTCCTCGTCGATCAACGTGCCGTTCGTGGCAATGATGTTGGCCAGCCCCGCTTTCTGCGAATGTTTGAGCAGTTCAAAGATGTCCGGCCGGACCAGGGGTTCGCCGCCGGTGTAAATCAGCGTCCGGAATTCACTCACCGAGGCTATTTCGTCAATCAGTCTTTTGCCTTCGTCCGTGGTCAGTTCGTCGGGATCGGGCAGGCCGCTGACCGCGTGGCAGTGAATGCAGCGGAGATTACACGCCGCGGTGACTTCCCAGACAGGATGTCCCGGATAGCCGATGCAGCCCATCCCCCATGCCCCGTTGGCGACCGGAATTGACCGAAAACCGTGATGCACGACCCAGCCGGGAAAGTGGCGCCACCGGTTCAGGTAACCCATCAGCATCGAAGAGCCCAGCTGCTTCAACAGAAGGGAGGGGGGATCATAGAATGGTTTGACTTTCTTGCTCATCATTCAACATTAAAGATACGCCAAAATATAGGCCAGCGAGGTTCCCAAATTGACGGCGATATTCAAAGCGCATAATTTTTCCAGAAAATCCTTGTCCTGATGCCTGTCGCGTAGCATCATCCAGACGATCCCCAAGGACATCATCAAGACCGGCAGGTAAAAATAAATGACGCGCGCGGGAATGCCCCACAGCGGCGAGGCTATGACGGCACACGAGGCCAGAAGGGAACAAGCGATATAGAGCCTTCGGCCGTTTTCCTTCCCCATGCGGTAAAGGAGATTTTTCTTGCCCGTCGCCCTGTCGGCTTCGTAATCGGGGAACTCGTTGAGCAGAATGACATTGAAGATGGTCAGACCAATGGGGACGGCCGCCCAGTGCCCTTGCGGGTGAAAGGCGCCGGTCTGGATGTAATAGGCCGAAGCTACCGGCAGCCAGCCGTAGCAAAAACCGATGAAGAGTTCGCCCACGCCTCTTTGCACCAGCCGGATCGGCTTGGTGGAATAGAAAAAACCCGAAAGACCGCCGATGGCGCCCAAAAGAAGCGTCCAGGGGCCGGTTTTCAGCCCGAATTGCAGGAAAAAACCGATCGCGGCGGCCGCAATGAGGGCAATGATACTGGTCCAGAAGGGGACGGACGGGGAGAGGCTGCCGTGAATCAGGGCGCGTGAGCCGCCGGCAAATTTGTTTTGATGCAGACGGTCGGAGATGACATCTCCCTCATAGTCAAAGTATTCACCGGCATGGTAGGTGGATAGCATAATCAGGATGACCGCCGTGACGCCAAGGGCGAAGACCTCCCAGCGGAAGGATCCGTTGATTTTATAAGCCATAATGCTGCCCAGGATAAAGGGCAGAACGCCCACGGTGTGAAAAGGCGGCCTCGAGAGAATGACCCAGTTCTTTAATTTTTCCGCCTTGGCAATCATTGCCAGTCCTCCTCAAATACGTTGAGGGCGGCTTCTTAACATAAAGGCGCCGTCTTGTAAAGAACGACCATCGCCTTGCTCGAAAAGCATTCCCGGAGGATTTTTTTGCTTCAGGGGAGCAAAGGGGAGACAGAGATTGTTCGGCTGCTAATCACCCGGGAACAGCGGATCAAAAAAGAGAGGCGATAATTGAAAAAAAATCATTTTTCTCTTGATTGTTAATTTTAATTATGTTAGAGCTAGCGCGAACTTTAGCGAAACGGTATCATTCAAAGCCAGAAAATAAGCGGGCTGCAGCATTTTGAGCGAATGTTTTTTCCGGTTTCACGCTGCTGCGGCAGTTTGCAAATCCTTGGTCGCATTTTCAGACAAAAAGTGCTGATGGCCGTGAGAACGGTTGATAATAAATTTTAAATTTGATTTTATGAAAGGGGGATTTTAAAACATGACGAAGGCAGAATTAGTTGGGGTTATCGCGAAATCAGCAGGCATCACCAAGGACAAAGCGGCGAAAGCACTGGATGCGTATGAGACATCAGTGGCAAAAGAGCTCAAAAAGAGCGGGAAACTTGTTTTGGTAGGTTTTGGTACATTTTCGGTGGTGAAGAGAAAAGCCAGAGAGGGCAGAAACCCTCAGACCGGCAAAGCCATTAAGATTCCCGCAAAGAAGGTTGTCAAATTCAAAGCAGGTAAAGATTTGGCCAATAAAATCAAGTAATCCATCGTTTAAAAACCATGTAACCAAGGCCTCCGCATTGCAGCACACCATCCGGAGGCCTTCGTTCGTTTTGCCAAACCAGGAGTTTTTTTAAGTGAACGTCAAACGAATTCTCAGCGGCATGAGACCGACGGGAAAATTGCATTTGGGCAATCTGCACGGTGCGTTGAAAAACTGGGTGGAACTTCAGGATAGCGCTCGATATGAATGCTTTTACTTCGTGGCCGACTGGCACGCGGTCACCAGCGAATACAGTTCCACGGAGGACATCAAAAGCAACGCGGTGAATATGGTCATTGATTGGCTGAGTGTCGGGTTGGATCCCAGCAAAAGCACGTTATTCGTGCAGTCCGCGGTCAAGGAACACGCCGAACTTTTTCTGCTGCTGGCCATGATAACGCCACTGGCCTGGCTGGAGCGTAACCCCACATACAAGGAAATGAAGACGGAGCTTTCCAACAAAGATTTGTCCACTTTCGGCTTTTTGGGTTATCCGGTGCTGCAGGCGGCCGATATTATCATGTATAAAGCCAATGGGGTGCCCGTCGGCGTGGATCAACTTCCCCATGTCGAGCTGACTCGTGAAATCGCCCGCCGGTTCAATTTCCTTTATCGGGAAATCTTTCCTGTGCCCGAGCCCCTTTTAACCAGTGTTCCCAAACTGCTCGGCACAGACGGCAGGAAAATGAGCAAATCTTATGACAATTCCATTTATATCGGAGACCGCGGCAAAGTCCTTCAGCAAAAGATCGCCTCGATGTTTACCGATCCCCAGCGGATGAGGAGAAAGGATCCGGGAAATCCCGAAATCTGCAATGTGTTTTCATTCCATCAATTGTATACTGCGCTCGAGAAAGTCCGGGAAATTGACACCGAATGCAGGAAGGCGGGTATCGGATGCACGGATTGCAAGAAATTGCTTGCGCAACAGGTGGCGGAAGCCATGAAACCTGTGCATGAGCGCATGGATTTCTATAACAAGAACATCAAAGAAATTTACTCGATTATCGAAGAAGGCAATAAAAAGGCCACGACCATAGCGCGCCAGACGATGGAAGAAGTTCGCGAGGCCATGAAAATCTGAAACCGGCCGGAAGCGGCGCCGGCGGGGACTCTTTTTTGACGCTACCGATTTTTTATTGTTTCTGGATACAATATGGATAATGAACAAACCGCAAGTTACGCCATCAAACTGGATATTTTCGAAGGGCCGCTGGATCTGCTGTTGTATCTGATCAAGAAAAATGAAATCGACATTTATAATATCCCCATTGCGCTAATTACCGAACAGTATCTCGATTACCTCAAAATGATCAAGGCGCTTAATCTCGATTTGGCGGGAGAATATCTGGTCATGGCCTCGACCCTCATTCATATCAAATCGAAGATGCTGTTGCCCGCGCCGGAAGAACTGGAAGAAGAAGAGGAAGATCCGCGTGCGGAATTGGTTCGACAGTTGGTGGAACATAAGACTTTCAAGGAATTGGCCGCCAAGCTTGCGGACAGACCGCTTTTGGAAAGGGATGTTTTTACGAGGATCTCTGCCCTTCCGGAGGAGACTCAGCCGCTGCCGGACGCTGAAGAAGGCGAACTGGTTGAGGTGAGCGTGTTTGAACTAATAGAAGCTTTTCACCGCATTATTTCCCAGTTGGATAAAAAACAGCTCATTGAAATTGACTTGGAGAAACTGTCCCTGACGGATGTTATCAATGAAATCATGGATCGGCTTGCGGCGGCCAACAGCCTGACATTTGACGACCTGTTACAGGAAAGAAGGGATCGACGCCGCATCGTTTATACGTTTTTGGCTGTTTTGGAACTCATCAGGTTGAGAATGATCAAAGCTTACCAGACATCCATGTTTGGAACTATCCGGATATTTCCGGCTGTGGAGAATTAAATGGAAAAGATAAAGGCAATCGTTGAGGCTTTGATTTTCGCGTCGGAGAGCCCTCTGGCGCCCGAAAAAATACGAGCTGTTTTCCCGGACATGGAAAAAAAGGAAATTCAGCAGATCATCCAACAGCTCGTGACGGAATATCACGAAAGGCAGGGCGGGATACAGATTCAGGAAGTTGCGGGCGGTTTTCAGTTCCGCACCAATCCCGAGCTGGGATCCTGGGTGAAAAAGCTCAAAAGCCAGAAGCCCCAGTCCCTGTCGCCGGCTTCGCTGGAAACGCTGGCGATCATCGCCTACAAACAGCCCATTGTCAAATCTGAGATAGAAAGTATCCGCGGCGTGGACGTCGGCGGTCCCCTGAAAAATCTTCTGGAGAAAAAGCTCATCCGCATCATGGGCCGCAAGGATGTTCCCGGCAAGCCCATCATTTACGGAACTACCAAAAAATTTCTGGAGGTTTTCAATCTCCGGGACCTGATGGATTTGCCCAATTTACGGGAGCTCAAAGAGCTTCAGCAGCAACAGGAAATGGCGCTTGAGAGTTCGGAATCGACGGATGACGACGCTCAAGAGGATTATCTTGGTGATCCGGATTTGTCCGGGGATGCACAAAATTTAACGGCTGCTCGGTGCGAAGGCGATGAAAGAAAATCAGAGCAAGCGGAAGAGGGCGGGGCTGCCGACCCGTCTGAAGATGCGCCGGAAGACGAAAATACCGCGGATTTATGAAAGAGCGTCTGCAAAAAATTATCGCCGCGGCGGGCATTGCGTCTCGGCGTCACGCCGAAGAGTTGATCAGGGAAGGCCGCGTCAGCGTCAATAATGAGATTATCACCGAACTGGGCGCAAAAGCCGATGCCTCGGAAGACGTGATTCGCGTTGACGGCAAAATGATCTTTGCGGAAAAAACCAAATATTACATCGCATTGTATAAACCGGCGGGATATGTCACGACGCTCCATGATCCGCAGGGCAGAAGCACGGTCATGGACCTGATAAAAAATGTGCCGGAAAGAATTTATCCGGTTGGGAGGCTGGATTATCATTCCAAGGGTCTTTTGCTTCTGACCAATGATGGCGATTTTGCCCAGAAGGTCCAGCACCCGCGTTTTGAAAAGCCGAAAACCTACAGAGTGAAGATTCAGGGGCATTTGTCCGGGGAAGAAATCAAGCGTTTGTCAAAGGGCATTAAGTTGCCGGACGGTGTTTTTAAACCGGAGCATCTGAAACTGGAAAGGATGAATGACAAGAGTTGTTGGCTTCGTCTTACCATCAAGGAAGGCAGGAACAGGGAAATCAGAAGAGGCCTCGAGGCCATAGGCCACAGGGTTGCCTCTCTATCCCGGGAAGCCATAGGAAATATCACCCTCAAAGGCCTCAAGGAAGGCGCCTGGAGACACCTGACCCCCGGTGAAATAAAGGCGTTGACAACAAATATCTATCAGGAATTAAAGGCAAAAAAATCTTGACATTCATTGAAAAATAAATAATAAATGCACCAAACAAGCGCAAAAAGAAATGTTGCTCTGAGTTTGCTTATTTAGGGTTCTTTAGTATTAAGGAGGATATATGAATAAATCCGATCTGATCGAAGCATTAAGCACCAAGCTGAACCTTACGGAAAAAAAGGCCGTTGACGTTGTCAATCTTATTTTCAAGGGCTTCACTGACGAATTGAAGAAAAATGGACGTATCGAGATCAGAGGGTTTGGCAGCTTTGTTGTTAAAGAATACGGATCATACACCGGAAGAAATCCGAAAACAGGTGAAAAAATAAAGGTTGAACCCAAAAAATTGCCCTTTTTCAAGGTCGGCAAAGAGCTCAAGGCCCGGGTGGATCAGAAAAAATAAAAACCGGTCAAATAAATCCAAAAAAGGAGGCTTCGAAAGCCTCCTTTTTTTTATTCGATTTTATGAACCCTTTTTATTTTAAATTCGAATTGACAAAATCCCAGTTTATCAGGTCTTTGATGACCGCCGTCAAATAATCCGGTCTTCTGTTTTGGTAATCCAGATAGTAGGCATGTTCCCAGACATCGATGGTCAGAAGCGCCTTCTGCCCGTGTGCCAGGGGAGTATCGGCATTGGCCGTCTTGGTGATTTTCAACTGATTGCCGTCCAGAACGAGCCATGCCCAGCCGCTTCCGAATTGGGTAACGCCGGCGTTTTTCAATTCTTCGGCGAATTTCTCATAAGAGCCCCATACGGCGTTGATTTTCTCCGCGATCGGTCCGGTCGGTGCGCCTCCTCCCGATTTTTTCAGGCAATGCCAGTAAAAGGTATGGTTCCATACCTGGGCGGCGTTGTTGAAAACGCCCGCTTTTGCCGAGTCCCCGGCGGTCAGCTTGATGATTTCTTCCAGAGATTTGTTTTCCAGCTCCGTCCCTGCGATGAGTTTGTTTAAATTATCGACATACGCTTTGTGATGCTTGCCGTGATGAAAATCCACCGTGTTGGCGCTGATTGCGGGAGCCAGCGCATCCTTCACAAACGGCAATTCGGGTAAGGTGACGGCCATATCTTCCCTCCTTCATTTTTTGAGTTAAAAGATAGTCGCATCTCGGTTCTTTGTCAATGGGAGCCTTTGGTTTTTTCGACATTGTTTTCCATCATACGGGTTAGCCATAGGGCGTGGATAAACGTGAAGACGGAAAAAATAAGCGCCGGCAGGGCCACTTCCGGATTGAACACGCTCATGGCAATCCCGCCGGCCAAACCGCAATTTTTCATGGTTCCCAAGATGATCAGCGCGTTGACCTTGTCATCATGTTCATGAAAAAAAAATGAGTCAATTTTTCTGATCAAGAAACCCAAAATTATTGTGGCAGTAAAAGCAATAACCAGGGCAAAGGCCAGGTCGGTGGAAAAATTTTTCAGGTATTGTCTGCCGTTGGCCGTGATGGTGTAGTAGATGATGAACAGACAGAGATTCAGGAAAATATTTTCATGTTTTCTGATGGCTTGAGTCCATTGGTTTTCGAGGGCCATTCTGGAGAGTGCAATGGGGAGCAAGATTAACAAAAGGACCAGCAACGAGAGGTTCCAAGCGTTCATCTGCGCGTATTTCAGGAAGCAAAAACCGGTCAGCGGGATAAATAAAAGAGCGCCGAAATAAGTTCCGGAAATTCCGGTCAAAAGAAAATTTTTGTCAATGGATGGGAAAAAAGACAAATTCATGGATTGAACCGAGGCCGGCATTGCGGCGACCAGAACCATGCCGATCCAGAGTTCCTGCATTTCAATGAGATAGGCGCCCGAAAGAATGATGAAGCTGCCGGATATGACATAGTTCATTAAATTGCCGTGCAGGGAGGCGTAGAAAAGGGACCCCGGATTGCGGAAAAAGCCGCGGGGAAATTTGAGCAGATGAATCGTTATGGTCACCGCGAGCGCCGGCAAAATAAGCCATTTTCCGATGAACAGTCCCTGCGGCAGGAAAAAGCCGCAGGCCAGAGAAAGCATGAACATGACCATCGGAGCGTAGGAATAACTGGCGGTAAGCGCCATTTTTTTACCTCGTGAAAGCCCTGAGTTTTTGTATTCCCAGAACGACCAGCAGAAGGACAATATTTAACATCACTATAGTTCCCCCGACGGGCAAATTCAACCCAAAAGCGAGAAGCATGCCGCAGATGACCGATAAAATTGAAAATAAAAGTGAAGCAAGGATGGTCTTTTTGAAGCTCGCCGACAGCTGCATGGCGGCCAGCGGCGGAAGAATCAGCATGGCGGATACCAGCATGATGCCCGCGATCTTCATGGCCAGCACGGCCGCAATGGCCGTCAGAATAAATAAAACGGTATTGATGATTTCCGTTTTTTTGCCCATGGTACGGGCGAGTTCCTCATCGAATGTGATGGCAAACAAATCAGGGTAAAACCAAATAACAGAGGCCGCGACCAAAACGAAGACCATCGCGGACAACATCAGCTCCATCTGTGTCACGGTGAGGATGTTGCCGAAGAGGTAACTCAGCAAATCGACATTGTATCCTTTGGATAAGCTGATCAGGATGATGCCGGCGGCGATGCCGAAGGAGGAGACCACGCCGATGGCGGCGTCTCCATGAATGCGTTGCGCATGCGTGAGTTTCATGATCACCACCGATGAGACAATGACCAGGGGCAAAACGGCCAGGGTGACGTAGGCGGGGCTGATGCCTAGCAGGATAACGACGGCGACACTGCCGAAAGTGACATGCGCGAGGCCGTCGCCGATGAGCGAAAGACGCCGCAAAACAAGAAAAACTCCCAGAAGGGAAGAGCCGGCGGCGATAAGAACGCCGGCCAACAGCGCCCGTTGAACAAATTCATAATGAAATAAATCACTCAATGGCATCAGAGAGGTTTCTCCTTTTTTTCATCGTGTTGATGGCAAATCAGATGCTGGCTGCCCATGCCGAAAAATCCGGTCATTTCTTGGGATCGGCAAAATTCTTCAAAGGTGCCGAAGAAAATCACTCTCTTGTCTAAATACAGAAGCTGCTGCGCGTATTGTCCGATGATGCCGGTGTCATGCGTGACCAGAATGACCGTTGTATTGTTCTCCTGGTTGATTTTGCGGGTAAGAGAATAGAAAATATCCCGGGTTTCCGGATCAAGGGCGGTGGTCGGTTCATCGAAGATAAGCAGTTCCGGCCGATTGATTAAGGCGCGGGCCAGCATCGTCCGTTGCTGTTGGCCGTAAGATAATTCTCCAATAAGCCGGCGGCTCAGATGCGCGATTTTCAAGGATTCAAGAACGTGTGCTAATCCCGCCCTGCCGGGATTGACCCCGCCCATCAGCACAATCTCTTCGACGGTGGCCGGGAAATGATGATCCAATGCCGCAATACGTTGGGGCAAGTATCCGACCCTGTCCCATTGATGAAACCAATCCAGACGCCTGCCGAAAAGACTGACGGTTCCCCTCTGAGGGCGCAGGATGCCCAGAATGTTCTTGATCAGCGTGCTTTTGCCGGAGCCATTGGGGCCGGCGATGCCGAGGTACGTCCCTTGCCGGACCGAAAAAGAAATGTCGCTGATGGCTTCGAGACCGTTATAGCTGAAAGTCAAGTGATTCACGTCGACGGCGTTCATGGACACTCCAGACCCTTTTTCAGATTTTCCAGATTTTTTTCCATCAACGAAATGAACGTTTCCCCTTTTCTGATGTTCTCGGCGCTCACGTCATGCCCGTTGCTGAGCTTGAGCAGACCTGCGCCCGTTTCCCTGGAAATCATCTGGGCGAGACGCGGGTTGATCATGTCCTCGTAATAGAGATAGCGGACGCCTTCGCTTTTTATCTGATCGACCAGGAAAAGAACCGTTTGAGGAGCCGGCTCGGATTCGGCCAAAATGTTGTATGCTGCGATATAACGCAGGTTGTATCTTTTGGCCAGATAAGCAAATGCCCAGTGTCCGGCGTGCAGAAGAGTTCTTTTTTTACAGGCGCTCAATTCCTTTCGGTACTGTTCGTCGAGGGCGGAAATTTTCATTTTATAGTCGCTGGCATTCTTGAGATAATAATCGCTGTTGCGCGAATCCTTCTGAATGAACGCTGCGACGATATTATCAACCATTTTCTTGGCGTTGTCCGCATCCAGCCAGATATGCGGATCAAAACCGGCCGCCTGAGCTTCCTGGTCATGCTCTGAATCGGAAAGCGGCAGGAGAAAGGCGCCGCTTCCGGTTTCCACCGCCAGCATGCTTGATTTCTTCGAGGCCGTGCCGATAATTTTATACGCCCAATTTTCCATTTCAAAGTTCGTGAACAGAAAGATGTCGCATTGGCCGACTTTGACAATGTCGGCGGGCTTGAGTTCATAATGATGAAGATCCGTTCCCGGCGGCACAAGCAGCGTGACCTCAATTTTATCGCCTCCGACCTGACGAGCGAAATCATAGAGAGGAAAAATGGATGCGACAACGGAGAGTTTTGACGGATTGACCGGTTCCGGTTTCTGGCGACAGGAGACGGGCAGAAAAGAAAGGACGAACATCAGAACCAGAATGAATTTCCGCGGCATAATTATCCCCTTTTTTTATAAGTCCATTTCACCGGTTTTGCTTTTTGCGTGCCGAGGCACGTGGCGCACAATCCCGATATATTAATCTGTATATTGTCCACGCGGAAATTATCCGGAATCGACAATGCCGGATGTTCCTGGGTAATGGAGGCCGGTTCCAGGCAGGTAAAAGAACCGCAAATCCGGCAGTTGAAATGCGGATGCTGCGGATTGTTTGACATGGCCATTTCAAAATACAAAGTGCCGTCGGATGAGGGAATTTCACGGATCATTCCTCTTGCCCTGAAAAGAGACAGAATGCGGTAAACAGTGACCTTGTCCACGCGTGATCGGGCTTTCAATTTTTGCACAATCGCCATGGCGCTGAGCGGACGGGTGGCTGTCAGCAACAACTCCAGGACGGCACGCCGTTGCGCTGTTTTCGGTATGCGCGCGTTCTGCAGCATCTGGAGAACGTCTTTCGGGTGTTTCTTTTTCATCATTGTTTGTGACTATCAAAAATGCAACTGAGTTGCAACTATGATTTTCAAGGTCTTGTGGCTTTCCGGCGGCCGGTTTCAGTCCACCCGCGTGTTGCGGGAAATTGAAGAGAAAAAATCATGGAAGAATTAAAAAATCGTGAACGAGCTGGTCAAAGAGCATGTCCGGGGCAGAAAAACGACGACGGCGCTGGTTGCCGCAAAAGATAAATGTTTGCAGGGCGATCAGGACGCGGTTTAACAAATCGCCGACTTGGCGCGTCAACGGGGCAGTTTCTACCCCCCAAACATATTGAATAGAAAGACAAACACTTCTTTTATCCGTGCCGGGAATATTTCAGCAAAGAAGAACAAACTAAAATGCTTGACGAATTTTGGGAATTCGACCGCAAAATAATTCACGAAAAATATGACAAAGTCTTTGAAGAGTGTTTCGGATTTTAACCTTTAATAATTCCAACCCCAGCATCCGAACGCCAAAATATTCATGATAATCGGCACGGCGTAGATCATGCCCACCGTCGTCAGTTTGGTCTTCATCGATTTCAGGCTGATGACCAAAATGGCGAAACAGAAAAAGTGAAAATAGCCGAAAAGAAAAATCAGCCAGACGCCCTTGAAGGATAAATTCCAGAAGGGGTATTCCCAGACCAGATGGCCGCCGATGTTGAGCAGGCACTCGACAAAGACACAGAAAGCGCTGTAGGTGATCGCCCAGAACCACTTTTCGGGAAGACCGAGAATTTTCTCTTTTTTGTTCTCGGAAAGCGTATGGTAATAGATGATTCCGAGGAGGAGGAACATGAACATGATTTCAATGTTCCAGCCGACCAGCGTGCGAAGGGCCGTATCGCCGGGCGTTGTCCAGAAGGCGGAACGCTGCGTCAGATGCATGACCCACCCGTTCCAGGTTTCATTGAAGAAATCCACGCCGAAGATGGTGAGACCGGCCAGAACCGCATTCCAGTCGCCCGTGCGGCGCGCGTCTTTGATCTCCTTGGTATAGATGTAAAAGACAATCGCCATCAGGGGAATAATGTACCACTTGATCATGGAGAGATCCCTCAGACCGTTTAATGCCTGTTGCGTTGCTTCCGTCATAACGACCTCCTTGAAAGGGTTCAGGGTTGAACTCGAACACGTCAAGCTGCCATTGCTTCTGGATAAAATATTTGCCTGATGTTTTTTATTATATTATAATGCGCCGCGATCGGAAGAAGTAATTTAATGATTTTGAGGGCAGACAATACGAAAAGAGGTCCGGGGAGTAAAAGAACTTGATATTCACCACCAGAATTAAAATCGCTTTGATCATTCTGCTTGCCATTATTTTAACCGGGACGCTCGGTTTCCATCTGATTGAAGGATGGAGTTTCGTCGATTCATTTTATCTTTGCATGGCGACGCTCTCCACGGTCGGTTACGGCGATTTCGTTCCCGTGTCGATACCGGGGAAAATTTTTGCCGTTTTTATCATCGTGGTCGGCGTGGGGATGATGTTTTATACGCTGGTGCTTTTGGCGGAAACGTTTATCGAAGGCCGTTTACGTTATTTATTAGGGGGTGGCAAGTTGGAAAAATTGATTGAAAAACTGCAGAATCATTTTATCATCTGCGGCGGCGGACGCATCGGTTCTCTGATTTGCCGGGAATTGAAATACCCTGCGTACTGATTGACAATAATCCCGTCGTGATTGAAAAGGCGAAGGAGCAGGGGTTTCTTTATTGCAAAGGCGACGCGACGCAGGATAAGGTGCTGATCAACGCCGGCATCAAAAGGGCCAAGGGTGTCATCTGCGTGTTGCCGACCGATGCCCAGAATCTTTACGTGATCCTGACCGCCAGGGAATTGAACCAGAAAATTTACATTCTGGCCCGGTCCGAGGAGGAGGAATCCGAACACCGCCTTTTAAGGGCGGGTGCGGACCGGGTGATGTCTCCCTATCAGCTCGGCGGGATGCGAATGGCCATGGCGGTTGTGCGCCCGGCCATGCTGGATTTTTTTGAAATCACAACCAGCCGCCAGAGTCTGGAGTTGCGAATGGAGGAAGTCTCCGTCGGCAGGAGCTCGCGCTTCGTTGCCAAAACACTTGAGGCATCGGAAATCCGAAAAGATTATGGGTTGATTATTGTCGCCGCCAAAAAAGAGACGGGCAAGATGATTTTCAACCCGGCGGCGAATTACGTCATCGAAGAAGGGGATAAACTCATCGCGATGGGCGAGGACGAAAACGTGAAGAAATTCGCGCAGGCGTGCGTCTCTTAGCAGGGGTGCATCATGAAATCGAGAACGGTCAGTCTGATTCTGATCCTTTGGGTTGTCTGCGTGTGCGGATGCGCGGCATCCCATGTGTACAGCATCAACATGTATTATGATGCTGAACGTTTTAATATTCCTGATTTTGCAAAAGCCGGCGGAGCTGTTTCCGGGACGCGGATTGCCGTGGCTGAATTCAACGATTTGCGCAATATGGACGATCAGCTTTCCGTCGGCTGGGTGGTGGAAAGAGACGGCATGAAGACGCTGATCTTTCCGAAAAATGTTCGGGCGGCCAGGGCGGTCGCCATCGGCATCACTCAGTATCTGAAAAAAGCCGGCTATCAGGTTTTACCGAAAATCGAGCAATGGAATGCGAATGAAGGGACGCTGCCTGATACGGAAGGCAAAATTCTCATCGGCGGCAATATAGAGAAACTGGACATGTTCTGTCGAAAGGGTTTTCCCACCCATTCGTACAACGCGCACATAAAATTGACGGTGGCCATAGCCGATATGAAGACCGGGAAAGTGTTGTATAAAAGGCGGATTGAAAGCCGCTACGCGCAGGAGCATGTGGCGTTTTCCGAAAACATTCTCGGGGAGCAGGCCAGTCTCGCACTGACCGAGACCATTGAAAAAATATTTGAGGACAGGACCGTCATGCAAAAAATTAGACAGACGCTGGCCAAGTGATTTTTATTTTCTGTTTGGGTGGATGATCACCTTGATGGATTTTCTTCCATCAGCCACCATGCGAAATCCTTCTCTGATTTTCTTCAACGGCAATCTGTGCGTTATGAGGTCATCCGTCTTGATTTTCTTTGATTTCATCAAGTGAATGGCTTCGGCGATATCCGGCGGCCCGCAATAATAGGACGTCAGGATGGTGATTTCTTTTATCCAGAAATCATTGAGAGGGACAGCAATTTGTTTGTCCGGTCCGGGAACGGCAAAAAACAGGATAACACCGCCTTTGTCCACGCAAAGCCAGGCCTGTTTTACCGCTTCTTCCGCGGCGGTGCAGAGGAAAACCACGTCGGCTTTCCGTCCCGTTTCCTCGATCAGTCGTTGCGAAAGATTTTCCGCCACGCCGACGCACAGGTCGGCCCCCAGGCGTTTTGCTGCCTCCAGCTTGAAGCGGTTGATGTCGGCGACGATGACATGGCACCCTTTTCCCCTGGCGAGCTTGACGTGCAGCAGGCCGGACATTCCGCAGCCGATGACCAGCACGCTTTGGCCTTTTTGGACGCGAGCGAGTCTTTGCGCCCGGACAACGCAGGCCAGCGGCTCGATAAACGTGCTCTGGTCGTAGCTGATCCTCTCCGGCAGATGATAGACTCCTTTCTTGGCCAGTGTTTCCGGAACAAGAATGTATTCGGCAAATCCGCCGGGCAGTCTTTCTTTCACCTCCGCACATTGGGGGTGGTGCCCGTTTTTGCAGTAATAACATTTACCGCAGGGCACTTTCGGCGCGATGAATACACGGTCGCCGGGCTTAAATTTTTTTACCGATTTACCGATGTCAACGACCTGAGCGCCGATTTCGTGTCCCAGTACCAGCGGCGCCCGCGGCAGCCGGTACCATTCGACGACGTCGCTCCCGCAGATGCCGCAGGCCATGACCTTGACCAGCATTTCCTTCGGTCCCGGCCTCGGCGTGGGAATCTCTTCAATGCGGATGTCGCGGTTGTTGTACCAGTAGGCGGCCTTCATTTCTTCTTTTTCAGACTTTTGTAAAGTCCATAGGCTTTCTGGGGTGTTTCATTGTCGTGCACCACGGCGCGCACCGCCTGAATCATGGCGATCGGCGCGTCCGACTGGAAAATGTTGCGCCCCATGTCCACGCCGGCGGCGCCCCTCTGCACGGCGTTGTAGGCCATGGTGAGCGCGTCGAGTTCCGGGATCTTTTTGCCGCCGGCCATGACAATGGGCACGGGGCAAGAAGAAGTAACAGTCTCGAAATCTTTTTCCACGTAGTAGGTTTTGATGTAGTGGGCGCCCAATTCGGCGCAGATACGGCAAGCCAGACGGAAGTATTTCGCATCCCGCGCCATGTCCTTGCCCACGGCCGTCACCGCGAGTGTCGGAATGCCGTAGCGGTTGCCGATATCCACCATTTTGGTCATGTTGATGATGGATTGTCTTTCGTATTCGCCGCCGATGAAGACCTGCACGGCCATGGCGCAGGCGTTCAGCCGGATGGATTCTTCGATATCCACGGCGATGTCTTCATTGGAGAGTTCTTTGAGAATACTGGCGCCCCCGGACACCCGCAGAACAATGGACGGAGAAACGGAAGGCGGAATAACCGTGCGCAAAATGCCTCTGGTAAGCATGAGGGTGTCCGCATAAGGAACGAGCGGAAGAATGTTGATGTCCACCCGCTCCAGGCCGGTCGTCGGTCCCTGAAAATAGCCGTGATCAATGGCCAGCATGACGGTTTTTCCCGTCTTGGGATTGAAAATTCGGGAGAGTCTGTTCTTCATTCCCCAATCCAAGGCGTTGGAACCTTTCAAAAAGAACCCTTCAGTCTGCTGAGGAATGTCACAGTGAAACATTTTGGCTTCCTTGATTCCATCTGCGTCGGGCATATTTTTTTCTCCTTTCGCCGAAAAGAAGTTTTGTGCTGGTTTGTAATGGTTTGTAATCTTGCATATTTTTTTTAATCCGTCAATTTGGCTTTTGGATGAACTCAGTGAAAATAAAAAAACGAATGTCTGGTGATCTTTATGTGAGCCGCCCTTGCTTGTCGGAGATTCGTAATTAGATTAACTGAAAGCGCGATGGTGTAATTTAAGAAAAAACGATGTCATGGCGAGAAAGGGAGAGAAGGATCATGAAAAAATCATTTTTATTTTTGCTGCCGATTCTGCCGATTTTGGTTGCGGGCTGTTGTCCTTATGGACTGATACGTGGATGGCAAGGCGGACAAATGATGAACTACGGTTTTGGGTATGGAGGTATGTTTATGTGGTTGATATTTATGATTGTTCTTGGTGTGGCGGTCTATTTTATCATTCAGGCTTCGAAAGCGAAGGATGGTGCCGGCCAGACGCAGGATACGGCGTTGGATATTCTCAAAAAACGCTATGCCAGAGGTGAGATTACCAAGGAAGAGTTTGATCGGATGAAAAAGGATTTGGAGTAAAAAGGCGGGGATGAAAGCTTTGCCGCATGAATTATTTTGGTGTGGCAATTCCCAGGGATTCACATAGGATTTCCGCGGGATCCAGAGCCTTCATTCCGGAGAGGCCCCCCAACTGCATCCGGCAGGAGCCGCAGTCCGCGACAATATCTTTTGCCCCGGTTTTTCTGATGAGGGAGACGGCTCTTTGTCCCAGCTGGACAGCTGTTACCTCATTACTTTTCTTGAAACCATAACTGCCCGACAATCCGCAGCAAGTATCATCGAGAATTTCACATTCCAGGCCGGGAATCAAAGACATGAGTTTTGCCGCCGGATAACCGATTTTCAGCGCCCGCAAATGACAGGGAATGTGATAGGCGACGCGGCGGGGCCATTCGCGGAATTGGGGTTGAGCATATCCTTCTTCAATGAGTTTTAAGAGATATTCATGCAGGTCGTAGCAGTTTTCGGCGAGTTTTTTTGCCTGCGGAATTTCCAGAAGACCAGGGTAATCATTCAAAAGGCAAAGACCGCAGGAAGTGCAGGAATAGACGATGTCATAACCCGCGTCGATGTAATTTGACAGCGACGCGGCGTTTTTCTGCGCGAAATGTTTTGCCAGTGTCAAATTTCCGTTGCCCAGCGCCGGCAGGCCGCAGCACCACTGTGGCGGCAGGACGACATCGACGTTGAGAGCGGACAGAAGGCGAATGATTTTTCTGCCGATGTCCGGCCGGTAAAAATTGATGAAGCAACCGTGGAAAAAAGCCGCTTTCTTTGCCGTCCGGCTCTGTTTCATCCTTTCATTGCGCAGGGTGCGGAAGCTGAATCGGGGAAACGGGATATGCGTGGAAATGCCCAGCTTACTGAAAATTTTCTTTCCGGTTTTGCTTGACGCGATGACGTTGGCCAGCGGCGCGGTCAGAGATCCCAAGGCGCTCAAGTAATAGTTGTTTGCGAAAAGAAGATGCGCTGTGGTCTGCGGATGTTCCTTGCCGTAGCGCTGCTGTTCCCGCAGAATGATGTGCGCCGGTTCCACGCCGCAGGGGCAGGCCATTTCGCAGCGCTTGCACTGACTGCACAGCAGAAGCCAATCGTCTTCAATTCTTTCTTTGTCCGAGCGGAAACGCTGTGCGTCCGGTCCCGCCTGCTTCGGGCCCGGAAACAGGGGATTGACGCGGAAAACGGGGCAGTTTTCCACGCAGATCGTGCAGCGGATGCAATGTTCATAATTCATCGGGCCAGATACTCCGCGCAGGATTTTGCCGCCGCCAGCGCTGTGGCCAGCGCCAGGCCGTGTCCGCAGCCGTTTTTTAAAATTTGGGTTTCCGCCAGAATGCTGCCACAGACAAAAATGTTTTTCCAGGATGTCCCCAGGGGATGCATGGCGGCGTCTGCGGCAATGCCGACTCTGCCGATGCCGTGATTCATGGAAAAATAGTTATCGTCGAACCAGGTTTCGTGCGGTCCGGGAATATGCACGGGAAGATGGAAGATGTTTTCCCGGATGCCTTCCCGGGTCGCCGTCAAGCCGCCGCCGATGAAAGACCCCGTCGCCAGAATGAAGGCCTTTCCGCTGATGCTGGTGGCATGTCCTTCGGAAAAAGAGGTGACTGTTTCGATGACGGTGTCCGTTGTTTCGATTCCCGTCACGGGCCATGACCAGTAGATGTCGCCACCTTTATCGCGGAGATTTTTTTTCAGCGCGTTGAAAAGCCTTCTCCCCGGCATGGACGGCGGCAGGGTGGGGATTTCGAAAACGGGTTTTCCCGTCAGAACGGCAAGGGTGTTGACGATTTCAGCCGCCGATTCAAGACCCAGAACCGCCGGAAACGCTATTTTATCCTGATAAATATTTTGTTTTTCCAGCCACAGGAGGAATTTTTCAAAAAAAGGTCTCTCCTCGAAGTGTGCGGCAAGGCTCATCGTGGAGGAAATCCCCGCGTCATAGATGGAGCACTTGGCGTTTTTCCGTCGGGAAATGATGTAGCCCGGATAGAAGTCCTTTAATCCCTTGAAGGTCACGACATGCAGGCTCTCTGATGCGTCCTGCGGAGAGGCTTCCATCGTGGCCGGGACCAGACAGGATGTTTTGAATGTGCCCAGGGCGGTTAGAATGAAACGGTTTTTTTCTATGGAGCCGACATAGGGAAGTCCCGCCGCCTTCATGATTTGCTGAAATTTATCCAGGGAGACTCGAAGCGTCTCTTCGGCCACAAGATGAAAGGGGTGTTCTGGCGGGAGCTTTTTGATGGCGGAAAGGGGGCGGTCGCCTTTTGAACAGACATCAACGGCTCCGGTGGAGAGGCAGGCGGTCGGCTCTCCCCGGGTGATCAGGGCGACCTTCAAGTTTTGTTCGGCAAGAAAGGAGGCCGCCGCCAGTCCCGCGACGCCCGCTCCGATGATGACCGCATCGTATTCATTCGCGCCCATTGGGTTTCTCCATCGCCAGAACGCCCAGATAGATGTATTCGACGAGCTGTTCTTCCCTGAGCTGATCGCCCCACAGGACTTGTCTGATGCCTTTGTAGCGACGCTGGAGAAATCCGTGAAGGATGTCCATGGATTGCTCCGGTGAAATGACGTTCATGTCATTCATGATGCCCAGGGCGCGGAACGTGCAGAATCCGCCCTGGCAGGGTCCCATGCCCAGTCGGGTGCGGTGCTGAATGTCGCCCACATTTTTTGTCCCGGTTTGTCTGATGATTTTTTCCACCTGCTGCCGGGTCACCAGTTCGCATTCGCATACGATATCTTTCAAGTCTTCCAATCTTTTGGAAAGAGGGTATCCGCTTAATTCTTCCTGTCCGTCCAGCGGTTTTTCTGCCGTTTCGCAAGGTCTCTTCAGATTGAAGAAGGCCATGATCCGGTCAACCATTTTTTCCGCCATGAGACGGAACGTGGTGAGTTTGCCGCCCAAAATGCTGTATAGACCGTTCTGATGATCGATAATCTGAAACCCCCGCGATATTTCGTGGCTGTCCATTTTGGTGGACTTCAGGAGAGGACGGACACCCGAAAAAGCGCGGATGATCCGCGTGTGGTTGAAGTGCGGGATCATTCTTCCCGCTTCGCTGATGATCGTCTCGACTTCCTGATATTCCGTGTTCATTTTGTCCGGATCCACTATGGGGATGGAGGTCGTTCCGGCCAGACATACCGCTTCGTTGGGAACAATGATGTCGCCGTCGGAAGGATGCCGCAGACGGTTGATGACCATGTTGGTCAGCCGGTGATTGGTGATGGTCAGCGATCCTTTGACCAGCGTCATCGGCACATCGCATCCGGCAAGCGAAGCAACGGCGTTTGCCCAGGCGCCGGAGGCGTTGATAATCACATTGGCGTGAATTTCTCTTGTTTCACCGGTGGTCTGGTCAATGGCTTTGACGCCCACGCAGCGTCCGTGCGCTTTGACGATTTCCGTCACTTTGTGGCGCGTGAAAATGATGCCGCCGTTGAGTTCCGATGTGCGGATGTTGAGCATGCAAAGACGGAAAGGATCGATGGAACAATCGGGAACCTTGATGGCTTCTTCAATTTGCGGATTGAGCTGGGGGACAAGTTCCATCGCCTTGCTGGCGGAGATGCTCTCCGCGGGAATACCGACCTCTTCGCAGCCCCTCAAAAAGACTTCCCGGAAACGGCGCGAGTCGCCGGGCAGGCGCACAAAAAGACCGCCTGTTTGTTCCACGCATTTTTGACCGATTTTGCGGAGAATGAGATTTTCCTCGTAACATTCGCGAGCGGCCACCGGATCGGTGACAACGTACCTGCCGCCGCTGTGAAGAAGGCCGTGGCAGGCGCCCGTTGCGCCGGCGGCGAAATCTCCCTTTTCAATGAGGCAATGAGGAATGCCGCGCAGGGCCAGATCCCGCGCGATGCCGCATCCCGTCGCTCCCCCTCCGATAATAATCACATCCGTTTTAATCATTTTTATTTATTTTTCTTTGTCCTTAACATAGAATGTAAAAATTTGAACGTTTCTTATGCTTCTTCCTCCCAAGTCATGGCGCGCTGGACGGCCTTTTGCCAGCCGCGATACAATTGATGACGTTTGGCTTCATTCATGGACGGCATGAAACGGCGGTCAACCTTGCGTCTTTGCTCGATCATGGATTGGTTCTTCCAGAAGCCAACCGCCAATCCTGCGAGATACGCCGCGCCGAGCGCGGTGGTTTCGATAATTTCCGGCCGTTCCACCGGAATACCCAAAATATCAGACTGAAACTGCATGAGAAAGTTGTTGGCGCTCGCGCCGCCGTCCACGCGCAGTTCGCACAGATCCAGTCCGCACTCACGGCGCATCAGTTCCAGAACATCGCGCGTCTGATAGGCGATGGATTCGAGCGTGGCTCGGATAATGTGATTTCTTGTTGTTCCTCGGGTTAATCCCAAGATCGAGCCCCGTGCATACATGTCCCAGTAGGGCGCGCCCAGCCCGACGAAGGCGGGGACGACATACACGCCCAGTGAATCCTCCACCCTCGTGGCGAAGTATTCGCTGTCTTTGGCGTCGTAGATCAGTTTCATGCTGTCCCGCAACCACTGGATCGCGGCCCCGGCCACAAAAATGCTGCCTTCCAACGCGTATTCCACCTTGTTGTTCAGCCCCCAAGCGATGGTGGTCAGAAGGCCGTTTTCCGAATGGACCAGTTTTTCGCCGGTCAACATCAGCATAAAGCAGCCGGTGCCGTACGTATTTTTTACCATGCCCGGCGTGTAACAGGCCTGGCCGAAAAGCGCGGCCTGCTGATCCCCTGCGTCGCCGGCAATGGGGATTTCCGCGCCGAAGAGTTTCGCGTCCGTATGTCCGTAAATTTCACTGGACGGCCTCACTTCCGGCAACATGGATTCGGGAATGTCGAGTTCTTTCAAAATATTTTCATCCCACGTCAGGGTTTTGATATTAAACAGCATGGTGCGGGAAGCATTGCTGTAATCCGTCACGTGAACTTTTCCGCGCGTCAGATTCCAGATCAGCCAGGTGTCGATATTGCCGAAAAGCAATTCGCCATCCCGGGCTTTTTTTCTTGCACCTTCCACATGGTCGAGGATCCACTTGACTTTTGTGCCTGAAAAATAGGCGTCCAAGACGAGGCCGGTGTTTTCCCGGATGTAGTTTTCCAGGCCTCCTGTTTTCAATTCATCGCAGATGTCCGCTGTCCGGCGGCACTGCCAGACAATGGCGTTACAGACGGGCTTGCCGGTTTTTCTTTCCCAGACGACCGTTGTTTCCCGCTGATTGGTGATTCCGATGGCAGCGATCTCTTCCGGAGCGATGGCGGCGGTGGCTAAAAGTTCACTGACGACGCCGCTTTGCGAGCCCCATATTTCCATTGGATCGTGCTCCACCCAGCCGGCTTTCGGATAAATCTGCGTAAACTCCTTTTGGGCCGTTGCTTTGACGTTTCCGTTTTTATCATAAAGGATGGCACGCGAGCTTGTGGTTCCCTGGTCAAGGGATAAAATGTATGATTTCTTCATGTTTGGTTCTCCTGGAATTTCGATCATACGGTTGATTTGTTTGATAATATTGCATAAAGGTTAAATTTTGAAAATAAAAAAGTTATCTATTGACATATTTTAGGAAGGTGATAATCTTATAACCAAAGCAATTTGATCGCATAATGAAATCTGGCTTGCCGGTGGGTTTCTTTGAAAATCATTGTGTTGTAAGTCCCCGTAGTGCAAGAAGAAAAAAACAAACAACATTTATTTTAAAATTAGTTAATTTTTTTCTTGACATGAACGCAAAGAAAGAGTAGATAGCCATTCCTGTTCAGCAGGAAATGTTTTGGATGTAATTTGACATAGTCAGTAGAGTTAACCAATAGAGACATTCTTGGTTTTCGAAACTCCAATTATAACTGGTTGAACAAGTTAAGTTTTAAAATGCTCTTGACAAAAGGCTCTTGTTGCTCAGATTGAAGCAGCGTTTTTTGAAAGGCTCTTTGGAAATTGAATAGTGGGAAAATGAATTTGCGGGTCCAATAAAAATTTTGAGTTAACGCGAAATAGAAAGAGAAATCTTTCTTCTAGGATTTAAACTGGAGAGTTTGATCCTGGCTCAGAACGAACGCTGGCGGCGTGCCTAACACATGCAAGTCGTACGAGAAAGTCCGCTTCGGTGGATGAGTAAAGTGGCGCACGGGTGAGTAACGCGTGGATAATCTACCCTTTAGTCTGGAATAACCTGCCGAAAGGTGGACTAATACCGGATAAAGCTCCACAACTCCTGTTGTGTAGCCAAAGGAGGCCTCTGCTTGCAAGCTTTCGCTGAAGGATGAGTCCGCGTACCATTAGCTAGTTGGTAGGGTAATGGCCTACCAAGGCGACGATGGTTAGCTGGTCTGA
>Ga0116190_1000737_pt1 | contig 31245 bp, 22 predicted proteins | sample AD_JPNTR4_MetaG_FD_89808 | JGI IMG/M metagenome (GOLD analysis project Ga0116190, IMG submission 89808) | Active sludge microbial communities of municipal wastewater-treating anaerobic digesters from Japan - AD_JPNTR4_MetaG | ecosystem: Engineered > Bioreactor > Anaerobic > Digestate | place...
CATAGTAGAATAGTTAGTCGAACCAAATCTACTAAAAAAAGAGAAAGGAAGACTAACATCTTCCTTCTCTTAATTTTTTATCGGACAACAGTGATATATATTATTGAAAAACAGATAATTTGTTTTGAATATATTTTACTCATTTTAATTTTGTATTTAATGTTAGAATAGTTTTTTGAATAATCAATAATTTTTTTTTGGGTATGTTTTGAGTAATTTTTAAGTGAATTTTCTTTTAAATTTTGATTTAAGGGGTTATTAACTATTGTTTGTTCGTGTGAATTCATTTTTATATCCATTATAACTGCATAGACCTTTGAAATGAGAAATAGTTGATTTTGTATAATAAAAATTTTTGATTATTAGTTTTTCACAAAATCAATACATGTAAAATTTAATTAAAAGGAGATAGAGGTTTTTGTAATGACATTTTTTATATCATCACAAAAAATATTGAGTATGATTAAGTTAAAATAATTGCAGATAGTTTACAATGAAAGTATTAGAAAATTTAAATTAAATTGTAAGTTGTTCCAAATGGTCGTTATATACGGTATCAATGTATATGATTTTTTGTCTTTTAAGATATATGTGAACAAAAATATGTCTTATTCTTTATTCATGTGAATTATATCTTTTATAGCCAGATAAATTGATGCAAATACAGAAAGAAGTGAACATATTATAGTACACAGTGAATTGTGTAACTCAAAATAATCATCTAATTTTTGACCGCCAAATACTCCAATAAGTATAATGGCAAGCATTTGAAAACCTATATTTGTGTAGGCAAGAGCGTTTTTATAATTAAGATTTTTTCTCAATTACTTCAATTTTTTTTGCAGGATCTGCAACAAAAGTGTCATTTTTCATTGTACATGTACCACTAAAAACTGCTCCCGGTTCTATAGCAAGTTTGTTTGTTATAATGTCACCGGTAACTTTTGCTGTAGATTTAAAGGAAAGTAATTCTTGAATTGTAATTTTACCTTCTAAAACTCCTTCAATATCACAATTTTGGCAAGAAACTTCTCCTTTTATTTCGCCTGTACTACCTATTACTAATTTACCTTTTGCTACTAAATTACCTTTAAGGCTTCCTTCTATACGAATGTCACTATTACAAGATATATCACCGGTTATAGTAGTTCCGGCAGTTATCATATTTGTTAAGAATGATGAAGTTTCGTTAATTTTTGCCATATTATTATATTTTTTATTTATACAAATATACAAATGTTCCACAAAATACACAAATATATATTTGTTTTGGTATTTTTGTAAAACAATTGTAATGAAACATGATATATCTTACTCCAACCGGTTGGAAAGACTATGAATTAATAGATTCGGGTAATTTCGAAAAATTAGAAAGATTTGGTACTGTTGTTTGTGTCCGTCCCGAGCCACAAGCTGTATGGGATAAGTCAATGACTGAAGCTCAATGGAAACAAAAAGCAACAGTTACATTTCAGGCAAAATCCAGTAATAGCGGTGAATGGATAAAACATGTGGCTTGTGCAGATTCATGGAAAATTCAGTATCATCCACTTAAACTTACGTGTAATTTAAAATTTACTTCGTTCAAACATGTTGGTATTTTTCCTGAACAAGCGGTAAATTGGGATTATATGTATGCAATTTGTTCAAAGCATCAAAATTTGAATGTTTTGAATTTGTTTGGATATACCGGTATAGCATCGGTTGCTGCTCGTGCAGCAGGAGCACAAGTAACTCATTTAGATGCTATAAAGCAAGTGGTTAATTGGACTCGTCAGAATATGGAAGACAGTGGATTGCGCGATATTCGTTGGATAATAGAAGATGCCCGAAAATTTGTAGCACGTGAAATTAAAAGAGGCAATGTATATCAAGGTATTATAATGGATCCTCCGGCATTTGGACGAGGAACAAATGGAGAAGATTGGAAATTGGAGCGTGATATAAATGCTCTGCTTAAAGATGTTCAAAAGATACTAGATACGCAACGCTACTTTTTTATACTTAATACGTATTCATTAGGTTTTTCGGCATATATAATTGAAAATTTACTGCATGGAATTTTTGCTCAATATTCGGTACCTAAAGAAGTAGGAGAATTGTATTTGCAAGATTCTTTTTCAAAAAAATTACCTTTGGGTGTTATTGGCAGATTTACTAATTTAGTATAATTATTTAACTGTTTATATGTTTTTTAATTAAACTAAGTAACACATCACGTTTCAAAGGTTTGCTTATATAATCAGTAAAATTTGTCTGTCGTATTTTATCTTGTTCATCACTCAATGCATATGCTGTTTGAGCAATAACCGGTAAATTTGCATCTAACGAACGAATAATGTTAGTTGCTTCATAACCATTCATTTTAGGCATTTTTATATCCATTAAAACTAATTTAACATCAGGATTGTTTTTAACTATTGTAACGGCTTCTTCCCCGTTGAGTGCTCTGATTATTTTATAGTTGGTTTTTGACATTATTTTTGTCAAATAATAAAAATTTATATCGTCGTCTTCTGCAACTAAAATTGTTTCATTATTCCCAAAATAATTATCGTCGTGTTCTGATTTTTTTATATGTTTCTTAGGTTTTTTGTATTCATTGTAGCATGGTATAGATAAAGTAAATGTAGAGCCTTTCCCAATTTCAGATGACACTGTAATTGTTCCACCTAACATTTCTGCATACGCTTTAGAAATTGCTAATCCTAATCCGGAACCACCTTTTTTGATTGCCAAATCTCCTTCTATTTGTCTGAAACGATCAAAAATTACAGAATAATATTGTTCTGCTATGCCAACCCCCGAATCTATTACTTTACATTCTAATTGAGATTGGTCACGATATGAACATACTATTTTTACAAATCCTGTTTCTGTAAATTTCAAGGCGTTTGTTACTAAATTTATTATAATTTGTCTTAATTTTACTTCATCACTTATAATTTTAGAACTTGAATCAATATCATGTAGTTCTAATGAAAAATCAATAGTTTTATCTTCAGGTATTGTTACGCTTAAAGTATTATATAAATCTTTTAAAAATGTTTGAAGACTAATTTCACTATAATACGGCGAAACTTGTCCGGTTTCAATTTTTGAAACATCAATTAAATCATTAATAATACTCAGTAAGTGTTTTCCACTTTTTTGAACAATATTTACATATTCGCTCCGGTGTTCGTATGATAAGTCTTTGTCTGCCAATAAATCGGAAAAGCCAAGTATAGCATTCATTGGAGTTCTTATTTCATGAGATAAATTTGCTAAAAATGCTGATTTTAGTTTGTCACTTTCTTCGGCTTTTTGTTTTGCCAAATATAATTCTTGATTGGCAGCAACTAATTCCTCATTTAATTGCATATATTCTTCATTCTGAGCTTCAATTTCATCATGTTTTGCTTTTAGAATTATTTCGGTTTTTTTACGTTCGGTAATATCAACAGCTAATCCTATAATCAATAGCACATTTTGTTCATTATCAAATATTGGAGAATATAATATATCAAAATATGTGTCGGCTATAAATAATTCTTCGCGAATTACTTCTCCTTGTAATACTCTGTTGAGAGCAGAAATTATTTGAGGAAAATCTTTATATACTTCAAAGGCAGACATGCCAACGACTTGTCCGGGTTGTAAGCCTAATTTTGCTAAGGCTTTTCCTTCTGATAAAGTAAAAATACCTTGTTTATCTATGATAAAACTAATTATTTCAGTGTTTGAAACTACTAGTTTGTATTTGTCTTCGCTTAATTGTAAAGCTTTTTCAGTACGTTTTTTATCTGTTACATCATAAGCCGTTCCGCCGGTTCCAATTACTTCGCCTAATTTATTTGTAAGTACACGTGCATTAAATATTAAATATACGTCATCGCCGTTTTTGTGTTTATGAATGGTTTCAAATCCTTTAACATCAATACCTTCTAATATTTGATTGAATACTTCCATGTCACGTTCTTTCAAATCATATTTAAGAAATTCGGTAAATTTCTTACCTATCATTTCTTCGGGTGTATAACCGTTTATTTGTTTTGAACCAGGATTTACATAGGTAAAACGTCCTTCTAAATCGCATTGCCAAATTAAATCTTGTGAAGTTTCTACCAATTCACGATATTTTTCTTCTTTTTCTTGTAATAATTCTTTAGCTTCTTCAAGTTGTCTGTTTGCTTCGGCAAGTTCTTCATTTAATTGAAGATATTCTTCATTCTGAGCTTCAATTTCATCATTTTTTTCTTTGAGTAGTAATTCCGCATTTTTTCGTTCAGTAATATCAGTTACTATTACTGCAAATTGATGAGGTTGTGGCCTATAAGCAAGTACTTCAAAATGTTTGTTGAGTTCTGCTGACGTATTTTCATAGTGTATGGGTATACCGGTTACAGCTACTTTACCAAATGTTTCAATCCAGTAATCTTCTACATTTGGTAAAATCTCACGAACTCGTTTGTTTAATGCTATTTCTTTTGTTATTCCAGTAATGCGTTCATACGCAGGATTTATATCAATAAATCTATAATCAACAACTTCGTTTTTGTCGTTATATATAACTTCATGCACAGCAATTCCTTGCTCCATTTCAGTAAACAACAATCGGTATTTTTCTTCATTTCTTTGTGCTGTTTCTTTAGCTTTTTGTAAAGCTTTATTTGCCTCTGCAAGTTCTTCGTTTAACTGTTGATATTCTTCGTTTTGTGCTTCTACTTCATCATTTTTTTCTTTGAGAGCAAGTTCATTTTTTTGAATTTGTGTAATAAACCGTGCTTGTTGAATATTTTGATATGCTTTAAGGGATAATTCTTGTGTTATACTGTTAAGTAATTTGGAAATTTCATTAAATCGTTCGGTGGTAATTATTGGAATAGATTGTAATGATTTTAGTGTTTCATCTTTTTGTAAACCTAATTGTTCAGTTTTTACAATAATTTCTTCGATGGAAGTTTCAGCAAAACGAATTTGGCCAATGAGCCAATTAGCAATATGTTTTCCACCTATTTCAATTTTTGCTCCGGAATATGGTAATCCTACCGAAATACAAGTTTCAATACAAGAATATGTTTGTATAAGTTTCCCAATGTCAGCATTAGATCGTTTGCATAATTCTTTACCTTTTTCTGTATCCCTAATTTTTGTGCATAGTTTGCAGAAGTTAGAAGGATTAGTTATAGGATTGCCGTGCACATCGGTAATTATAGAAGAAACACCGGTTGCTGCAGAAAATTCATCTTGTATTGTTTGTATATCTGTTATGTTAAATAAATCGGTAAAAGAAATATTTTCGGTTGAATCTAATGGCTCAGATAATGCTAATAATGAATGACGGAGAGCTAATTCTGTTTGTTTTCGTTCGGTAATATCTTCTATATATCCCTCTAAAAATTGCAATGCACCATGTTCATCAAATATTGGACTGCCCGATTCATATACCCAACGACGTTCACCCGATTTATGGATTATTTGATATTCAAACGTAAATGTAGATTTTTTATTTATAACATCTTGCCATTTATTCCATATTATTTCTTGGTATTCGGGTGCTATTATGTCATTAAATGATAGAGTTTTATTATCGATAAATTCGTCAGGAGTATATCCTGTAATTGCAATACATTGTTGGCTTATAAATGACATTGTCCATTGTAAATCGTTTTTACAACGGTACAAAAGTCCGGGGGTATTTGCCAGTAATGACGATAAAACACGTTGGTTTTCTTGTATTATATATTCTGTTTGTTTATGTTCGGTTAGGTCTATTAAAATACCTCGTATACCAATGGGTTTAGAATTTTTGTATACTACATTAGTATAAATTAATATAGGAAAAGTTGAGCCGTTTTTATGTTTACCAATATATTCGTTACCTTGATTTTTGCCTTCTTTATAGAGAATTGCAATATTTTCTTTGGCCTTTTGAATTTCACTTGGAGCAAGCATTTGCATGAGGTTTAATCCTTGTTCAAGTTCTTCTTGAGTATAGCCAAACATTTCGAGACCGCTTTTGTTTACAAAGGTAAATACACCATCTAATGAGCATTCATATATAGTTTGTGGTAAATAATTAGCTAATTCTCTGAATCGTTTTTCGCTTTCTTCTAAAGCAGTTGATAATTTTTTGAGTTCACTTATATCGGTAGCTATATGAATTATTTTATCTAATTTGCCTTCGTTGGTAAATATAGGCGTGCATGATACTAAAAAAATGCCGTTGAATGCCTGAATTTCCATTTCGGCAACTTGTGGTGAGAGTATATGTTCTAATATTTTTTTTGTAGGGCAGTCTTTAGGCGGGTGTTCATGATGTTTGCCGTGAAAGACTTTGCAACACGGTTGTCCTATTATTTCATGTATAGGCAATTTGCTTGCTTTTAGTACGGCATCGTTGGCATATACTATGGTAAAATCAGGATTTAAAATTACTGTTGGGCTCGATATTGCTTGAAACATGTGTTGCCAATTTTGTTTAGCTTCACGTATTTCTTTTTCTATTTGTTTTCTGAAAGTAATATCATTTAACATGCAATGGCTTACAACCATTTTGCCGTTTTTATCATATTCTATTCTGCCATTTATTTCACATATTAGTATGTTGCCGCTTTTTGTTATAAATTCAAATTCTACATTTTTTGTAACTCCCTTCTCTTTAAAAGCCGGAAACTTCCGTTGAAATAATGCTAATGATTTTTTGGTAAAATATTTTGTTACTACTGTTCCTAATACTTCGTTTGGTTCATACTCCATCATTTCTAACCATGCTTTATTTACACGAATTAGTCGACCATATTCATCAAGTGAATGATATGCTAAAGGCATATCTTCAATTAATGTTTCAAAATAATTGTTAGAATAAGTATTCCGCATTGACAGAATATGTTGTTGTAATATTTCAATCCGTTTGTGTAATTCTATACATTCATCTGATTGATATTGGTGAGAATCTGTCATAGCAAAATATTATGATGAGTATTTAAAACTATTTTTTATACACGAATGTACGAATTTTTGTTACAATAAATGTGTATTTTTTTGTGATTTTTATCAATTATTATAATTTTATCATATGTATTGTGTAGGGTAAATATTATTACGATTGTATTTATTACGAAATTTAATACTATTATAAAATTTAAAAAATTATAGAACGATGAGAAACCATCTATTTCTTTTATTATTTGCATTATGTTCACAGATTGCATTTTCTCAAATTAATTCAAACAGTCCCACTGTACCGTTTGGTTCACGAACAAGTTATTCATATGGTATTATGCCAACGAATTTACCAACCGGTGGAACGTATGGTAAATCGCAAGCTGCTGCCGATGCCTATAATGCATGGAAAACAAATCTTACAGAAACTTGTAGCAATGGTATTCGTGTAAAGTTTGATGATAATACATCAACAGTTTCTGAAGGTATTGCATATGGTATGTTGTTAGCTGCATATGCTGCTGATAAAGCTACATTTGATGGATTATGGAAATATTATCGTGCCAATGTAAATGGTAATGGTGTAATGAATTGGAAAATTGGCGGATGTACGGGAGTTACCGGAGCAAATGGAGCAACCGATGCCGAACTTGATGCTGCAATGGCATTAATCATAGCTTCTGAACAATGGCCAACTGCAACAAATCCATATACATACAAAAATGAAGCTCTCTATTTAATAGGAAAGATTCGTCAATATGAAATTCATTCTACAACCTATCAGGTATTGAACGGTGATGCATGGGGAACAGGAAGTACTTGTAGAAACCCTAGTTATATGGCACCTGCATATTTTAGAGAATTTGCAAAAGTAGAAACGGCACAAGCAAGTTTTTGGAATAGTGCAACAAGTACTGCAAATAGCTTTTTGTTAACAAATAGAAACAGTACAACAGGTCTTGTAAGTAATTGGGCCGATAATAATGCAACACCAAATACTTGTAATGGTAGTAATGAATTTGGTTGGGATGCTATACGTAACCCATGGCGTATGGCTAAAGATTATATATGGAATGGTGCTTCTACAGCAACAACGGCTGCCGATATTTGTGGTAAAATGTCGGCATGGGCTAATAATTATGCGTCAAATTTAAAAGGTCCTTGTGCTTTGAATGCTGCCAATCCAAGTGTAGGACAATATAAAAATGGAACATTTGGTATGATAGGTCTTGCTTTTATGGGAACCTCGGGAACAACATATCAAACAGCATTAAATACAGCATATACCAATATAGTAGGTTTAGGAAATAATGAAGCGTATTTTAGTCAAACATTGCGTTGTATTACATTGTTTATGATGACCGGTAATTTTTGGAAACCGGGAACAGTAGTAGCAGCTAATCCTTTAGTAACAGCAGCAACTACGAATACAGCCGGCTCAAAAATTACTTTAACTTTCAATAAAACTATGGCTACCCCTGCAGCTGCAGCGTATAGTGCATTTACACTTCGGGTAAATGGTTCTACTGTTGTTAATGCATTTTCTGCTATAGCACTCAATGGAACATCATCGATTGACCTTACTCTTAGTTCACCTGTTTCTTTAGGTGATGTTATTACAATTTCATACACTCCAGGTACTATTCAAAGTGCTGATGCAAATGTACTTGAAGCATTTACAAATCAAAGTGTAACCAATGCAATATCCGGTGGCAACACTCTTATAGCAGACTGTGAAGATGTAAATCAAACAAAATTATTAACTTTTTGGTATTCATATAAAACCGGTTCTAGTACTATAACTCCACTATCTTCAACAACAAGTCCCTTTACTATGACTTTAGGAGGAGCCAATGGAACAGATAGTGCGGCAATAGTAACCGGCCAATTAGTGAATCCCGGCGCACCATCATATGAATCATGCGGAATTGGTTTTGCAATGAAAGACCCAGAAGCAAATTATGATTTAACCGGAGCAACCGGAATATCATTTTGGCATAAAGGTGATGCGATAGTATTTAATGTAATTTTAGATGATGCATATATTAAAAACAATGCCGGATATGATTATGCTATATCTGTAAATGCACATGCAAATTGGACATTAGTGGAAGTACCGTTTACAAATATGTCTCAACCTAGTTGGATGACAACAGGTGATGCTACAGCAGTAGCAAATGTGAAACCCTTTGATGCATCAAAAGTAACTAAATTGCAATGGCAAATAAAAGATGGTACAGCACGTTCGTTTAATTATGGAATTGATGAAGTTACAGTAATGGGTAAAGTATTAAATTTACCGACACAAACTACAATTGACAAATCATTATTAGCAAGTGCAATAACATCGGCTACAGCTATACATAATGCAGCAATAGAGGGAACTGCCGTAGGTCAATATCCGGTTGGTTCTAAAGCAACATTGCTTAATGCAATTACAGCTGCACAAACAGTATATAACAATGTAAGTGCTACACAAACACAAGTAGATAATGCTAAAACTACATTAGATGCTGCAGTAGCTACGTTTCAAGCTTCGGTTATTACATCGGTAAGCACAAATACTCTTATAGCAGACTGTGAAGACGGAAATCAAACAAAACTTCTAACATTCTGGTATTCATATAATGATGCAGCTCCTGGTGGGTCATCAATAGTAACACCATTATCAACTCAAACAAGTCCATTTACAATGTCTTTGGGAGGTGCAAATGGTACTGATAGTGCAGCAAAAATTACTTATACTTTAATGGGGGCTGCACAGTTAGGGTACGATCCGTTTGTAGGTTTTGGCTTTGCTTTAAAAAACCCGGAGGCTGCCTATGATTTAAGTGGTTCAACAGGTATATCATTTTATCATAAAGGTGATGCTGTAGCTTTAGAGGTTGGTCTTTCAACAAATACAGACAGTGACTTTTATACGGCACAAATATCTTCACATGCTAATTGGACATTAGTAACAATACCATGGACATCGTTTGCACAAAGTCCCTATTGGGGAAATGATGTACCATGGGATGCATCAAAAGTGGTTAAATTCCAATGGAAAAAGCAGGCAGCTGATGGAACATCTGGAACAATTTGGATTGATGAGGTTAGAATTGATGGTAAGGTACTTAATTTGCCTACTCAAACAGTAGTAAACAAAGATGCGTTAACTGCTAAAATTGCTGAAGCAAATACTACATTATCGGTAAATAATTCTAAAATAAAAACAAATCCGGGTGTAGGAGAATATCCATTGTCGGCGGGTATGGCATTGCAAAATGCTATAGCGGCAGCAGAAGCGGTTAATAATAATACAGCAGCTACACAAACTCAAGTTGATAATGCAACTACAACGCTCAATACTGCTATTCAAACATTCTTAGCATCAGTAGTAACGTCAGTGGCAGTTGATAAATCGTTGCTTGCAAGTTCTCTATCAACCGCACAATCTATATACAATACAGCAACTGAGGGAACTGCGGTAGGTAATTACCCTGTAGGTTCTAAAGCAACATTATTGAATGCAATTACAGCTGCTCAAACAGTATATAATAACACAAGTGCTACACAAACTCAAGTTGACAATGCAAAAACTACATTAGATGCTGCAGTAGCTACATTCCAGGCTTCGATTATAACCAATACCGTGTCAAAAACAGCATTGCAAACATCAATAGCAACAGGTAATAATTTATATGTAAATTCTATCGAAGGAACAGCTGTTGGACAATATCCTGCAGGTTCTCGTAATACATTATTATTGGCAATTAATGCTGCACAAGCGGTATATACAAATACAAGTGCTACACAAATACAAGTAGATAATGCAAAAGCTACATTAGATGCTGCTATTGTAACGTTCCAAAATTCACAAATTACAAGTGTGGTTGTAAATAAATCTACTTTGGTATCAACTATTTCATATGCTACAGGTATATATAATAGCGCTGTAGAAGGAACTGCAAATGGACAATATCCTGTGGGTAGTAAAACAACTTTAATGAATGCAATTACTGCAGCTCAAGCGATAAATAATAATACCTCGGCTACTCAGTTACAAGTTGACAATGCTGTTTCTACTTTAAATACAGCAGTTACTACTTTCTTGAATTCGGTAAATGGAATTAATACTTCAACATTACAAGATAAAATAGATCAAGCTACTTCAACATTATTATTGGCAACTAATAATACCGGAAACCAACCGGGTAATTATCCGTTCTCATCGGTTACTGCATTAAACAATGCTATTACTGTAGCTCAAAATGTGTTGAATACAGCAACTACGCAAGTACAAATTACAGATGCTGTAAATACCTTGCAAAATGAAATTACATCATTTTTAAATTCAGTTGTACCATATCCTGTAAATGTTGCAACTTTACAAGATTTAATTGATATTGCTGAAGCTAAAATAGCTACTGCACAAATTGGAAATCAAATAGGACAATATCCTGCAAATACTTTTAATGCATTATATGCAGAATTAATTACTGCTAATACGTTGATGTTGAATCCAAATGCAACACAAACTGATATTGATGCTCAGGTTGTTACATTACAAAATGTGTATAATGCTTTTCTGGCATCGGTACGTACCAATATTGAAGTTGTAGAACAAACTAATTGTATTGTGAATGCAAATAATCAAATGGTAATGTTAGAATCTCATGAAGTAATTAAACAAGTTGTTATAACTACTGTATTAGGAACTACAACTACGTTACTTGTGAATGAAAAATCAGCTCAAGTTTCTGTAGAGTCTATAGCAAAAGGTGTTTATTTTGTAACAGTAGTTTTTGCTAATGGAACACAACAAACAATACGATTAGTCAAAAAATAAAATAGGTTTATTTTAGTAATGGCATAAACAAAAAGGTGGATAGTATGAATATATCCACCTTTTTTATTCATTTGTATTTTACATACAATTATTTTGTGTGAAGCACATCATTTATAATAGCTGTAAAAACGTCGGATTCTTTCATGCCTGCAGCTCTTATTTGTTGAGGAATTATACTTGCTTTACTCATTCCCGGAACAGTATTTATTTCGAGCATATACAATTCATTGTTTTGTATGATATAATCAACCCTACATATTCCTTTACAATCAAGGTGTGAAAATATTTGAGCTGTTAGTTTTTTGCATTTGTTTGTTAATTCTTCTGAAATTTCTGCAGGTGTAATTTCTTTACTTTTTCCTTCATATTTTGCCTGATAGTCAAAAAATTCATTATCTGTTCTGATTTCGGTAATTGGCAATACGGTTATATTATTTCCAATTTTATATACACCATTGCTTATTTCTGTACCTTGAATAAAACTTTCAATAATAACTTCAGAATCTTCGAGTAATGCTTTGTGTATTGCAGGTATTATATCTTCAACTGATTTAACTTTAGAAACACCAAAACTTGAGCCTCCGTTATTTGGTTTTACAAAACATGGTAAGCCTAATTTTTCAACAATGTCATGAGCATTAATTGTATCATTTTTTCTAATTAATACTGCTTTGGCACTTTGTACGCCAAACGATTGTAAAAACATTTTGGTTGCATATTTGTTAAATGTAAGGGCCGAAGTAAATACCCCACAACTAGTATAAGGAATTCCAAGTAATTCAAAATATGAAGCAAGTCTGCCATCTTCGCCCGGAGTACCGTGTATTGAATTATAAATACAATCAAATGTTATTTTTTCACCATTGTACACAAACGAAAAATCTTCTTTTTGTATAGGATATTCATTATTTTGCATTTGAACTATCCAAGCTTGTTTACTAATAAAAACAGGAAATAAATCAAATAATGAATTGTCCATCATTTCGCATAATTGACGAGTGCTTTTCATTGATATTTCTGCTTCAGACGAGTATCCACCGCCAATAATTGCAATTTTTTTCTTCATAGTATTGTACGTTTTTAAGTAAAATTATAATCTTCTATTCACATATGTTTCTATTTCTTTATCATACAACTGTTGTAGTAATCGTAAGTGGTTGTTGTTTGTGTTAAATTTTATATCAGGAATAATTGTAGAAATTGGTAAAATCTTGGGTGAAGTGCCGGTAATAAAAGCTGCGTCAAATTCTTGTATTTGTGCAAACGGAATTTTTTGTTCATACCATACCAATTGTTTTTCAGTCATTATTTCAGTTAGTTTTTTCCTTGTTATACCAACCAATACATCGCTTGCGGGAGCTGTGTATACAGTGTTGTTTTTTATAAAAAAGATATTTGTACGACTTCCTTCTGTAATGTTCCCATCAGCATCTATTAATAAAACATCATACACTCCTTTTTCTGCAATTACAGAATTTGCAATGGTGCGTACATGTAATTCTTGTTTTACATTTGGGTTCTCGCGCATAGCATTGAGTGTGGCTACTTCAACACCATGTTTATACATGGAATCGGTAGGGTATGAATGTGATATTTGATATACTATAAATAGAGGATTATCGCATACATAATATGCACATCGAATATTGCCTTCAATAATTTTTTCGCGAGAAATAAGTGAATATATTGATGTTTCAAACACATGGCGCATAAATGGTTGAGGTAATTTTGCCAATGTAAATGAATCAAAAAATCGTTGCGCATGTAATTCAGTAAATAAAGGTATTGTATTATAAACCCGTAATACGTCATATAATACCATTGTAGATTGAGGAAGAGTTACATCAGAACTGGGTATCACTTTTCCATTTACACAAACAAATTTTGAAATACAACCGGGTATCATTTACAATAGTAATTTTTAAAAAAGTAAAATTATAAAAAACAAACTATTTGCAAGATGTTTCATAAGAATTTTTAAACAGTTTGTTATATCTGTGTGTTTCTATTACTTGTATGGTAAAATGAATTTAAAACATCGCGAATAGATTGATAGGTTTGTGAATATACAGTTGAAATGTGTGATAGAGGAATCCAATCTATTTGTGTAATGCCTTCTTCAATTTGTGGTATAAGTTTTTGTTCAGAATGTGAATTCATGGCATACCAGTAGGTTTGTTTTAGAATCATTCCTTTAGGGTGTTGGTATGTATGCCATGTAGAACAAATATATGAATGTATTGATACAGAATGTAGGCCTGTTTCTTCACATACTTCACGTATAGCAGTTTGTTCGGGTGTTTCACCTTTTTCTGCTTTTCCCTTAGGCAAATCCCACATATTATTTCTATAGATGCATACAATAGCATGATGTTCATTTTCTACTATTCCGCCAGCGGCTTCTATATATTTGAATTGATTGGTTACTTCATTGCAAAGAGATTCAAAATCGTGATATACTATACATATATCTTGTGTTGGATTGTTAATATACGTGGTAATTATATGTAAAATTTCAGTTTTGTTATTACATATGTACGTTTCACCCGAAAATTTTGTATTTTTACCGTCCGATAAAATAACAAAATGTGTATTGAAATAAATTTTTCTTTCCATGACTTCAACAGAACAATTAATTGCAGAACATTTATTGCAAATTAACGCAATTAAATTACAACCAGCAAATCCTTTTACATGGGCAAGCGGTTGGAAATCGCCAATTTATTGCGACAATCGTAAAACTTTATCATATCCCGCTATACGAAAAACAATAGCACAGGCATTTGCACAAAAAATTCAAGAATTATATCCAAATGTTCAAGTTATAGCAGGAGTAGCAACAGGAGCAATAGCTGTAGGTGTTCTTACCGCCGAAGAATTAGGATTACCATTTATTTACGTGCGTTCGTCTTCTAAAGCTCATGGACTGACAAATGTAATTGAAGGATATTTTGAAAAAGGGCAATCAGTTGTAGTTATAGAAGATTTAATTTCAACGGGAGGCAGTAGTCTTAAAGCTGTAGAATCTTTGAGAGAAGCCGGGTGTACAGTATTGGGTATGCTGGCAATTTTTACCTATGGTTTTGATACTGCGGTACAAAATTTTGAAAAGGCTCATTGTTCATTACATACGCTTAGTAATTATAATGCGTTAATAGCATTAGCTATCGAAAAAAAATATATTACTCAAGATCAAGTTCTTAGTTTGCAAGAATGGCGAATGCATCCTGATACGTGGGGAAAATAAATAAGAATACAGACTATGTCAATTCACATTCAAAATCTTACCAAAACATTTGGTACTCAAAAAGCGGTAAATAATATTTCATTTGAAATTTCAAAGGGTGAAATAGTTGGTTTTATTGGTCCCAATGGTGCCGGAAAATCTACTACCATGAAGATAATTACCGGGTATATTACAGATTTTGAAGGAAGTGTTCAAGTAAATGGGCTTGATGTAAGAACCAAAGCAATTGAGGTTAAAAAATCAATTGGATATTTGCCCGAACATAATCCAATGTACTTGGACATGTATGTTACCGAATATTTGTTGTTTGTAGCTCGTATGTATAGTATGAAAGGTGCTATTCAAAAACAGATAGCTTCAATTATTGAACTTACCGGATTACAAACAGAACAACATAAAAAAATTGGAGCACTGTCTAAAGGGTATCGACAGCGTGTAGGATTAGCTTCGGTACTTATTCATAATCCTCAAGTACTTATACTTGATGAACCTACAACAGGATTAGATCCTAATCAAATCATTGAAATTCGTAATGTAATTGCTTCTGTTGGAAAAGAAAAAACAGTTATTCTTTCAACACATATAATGCAAGAAGTTGAGGCTATTTGTAATAGAGTGATTATTATTAATAATGGTTCTATAGTAGCAAATAATGATTCACACACAATTAAGCAGTCGCAAGGAAATTCTGTAACTATTTCGGTTGAATTTCTTGAAACATGTTCAAAAGATATGTTGATGCAAATACCAATGGTAGCAGATTTAATTCCGGTAAGTGCAACTCAGTGGCTTATTAAACCAATTGATAATGTGGATATTCGGCAAAATATATTTAATTTTGCAGTTCAAAATAATATAACTGTTCTTGCTATGCAATTTCAAGAAAAAACATTGGAACAAGTATTTCAAGAATTAACAAAAATAACATAAAAATTCCTTGTATGAAGCGATTGGTTGTCTTGCTTGCAAGTTTTTTCATTGGTGTATATACATTTGCACAAGAAGATACTACTTCTTTAGTAGATGTAATAGATGATACTCTTTCAATTGCCGAAATAGAACCCGACGATTTTTCTGAAGTATTAACAGATACCGTAATTTTTACTCAGTTTAATTCTAATTTAGATAAGTTAGTACAACTATGGTATGTGCAAAAATCTGAATATTGGAAATATTGTAATCGCCCATTATTAGGGTATGATAGTTCATATGTCCCATCATTTACCCCCGAAGAATATAAACAGCGGATTGCTAAAATGAATTCTATTATTCCTCTATCATACAACGATCAAGTGCAGGCATTTATAAATGTGTATGCATTTCGTAAACGTGATAGGGTTGAAATTATGTTAGGATTGGCAGAATATTATTTCCCAATGTTTGAAGAAATACTTGATAAGTATGAAATACCACTTGAACTTAAATATCTTGCAATTATAGAATCAGCTCTAAATCCTCGTGCAACATCGCCTGTTGGGGCAGGAGGTTTGTGGCAATTTATGCCGGGTACCGGAGTTATGTATAAACTGCATATCACATCGTTTGTTGATGATCGTCGTGACCCGTATAAATCTACACATGCTGCTGCAAAATATTTAAAATCTTTGTATGGAATGTTTAATGATTGGTTGCTTGCTATTGCTGCATATAATTGTGGTCCCGGCAATGTTCGTAAAGCTATAACGCGTTCGGGCGGTAAAACCAATTTTTGGGAAATTTATCCATACCTGCCACGCGAAACACGTGGGTATGTACCTGCGTTTATTGCTGCTTATTATGTGTTTGAAAATCATGCTGAACATAATTTATACCCTCGTGAAATTGCATTTCCTCGGGTAACCGATACTATTATGGTTACACAGCAACTTCATTTACAACAAGTATCAGAGGTGCTTAATATTCCTTTACAATTCTTACAAGATATTAATCCTCAATATAGAGTAGGTATAATTCCTGCATCAGAAAAAGGACATGCTTTATATTTACCTATTGATTATGTTACTCCTTTTTTGCTGTTCCAAGATTCAATACTAACATACAAAGATTCATTATTTTTTGATCCTACAGTAATTTCAAAATCTGCAGTTACAGATAAACATACTTTTCATTCAACAACTTCTTGTAAAGGGAAAGTTCCTGTGTACTATTTTGTTAAAAAGGGTGATAATTTAAATATGATTGCTAATTGGTACGATGTAAGTGTACAAGATATAAAAACATGGAATAAGTTGTCAAGTAACTCAATAGCGGTTGATAAAAAATTAACTATTTATGTGCCGGCCAATAAAAAAGATTATTATGCAAAAATTACTACTATGAGTTTAGCTCAAAAACAAAAATTAGGTTCTGCTCCAGTCACTCAAAATGTTGTTGCAAAACCCGAAAGTACTACTCATAAGAAAAATACATATACATATCACACGGTAAAAAAAGGTGAAACGTTATGGGCTATTTCTCAAAAATATGATAACGTAAGCTTAGATGATATTTTGCAAATGAATGGACTTACTACCAAATCAAAAATAACACCGGGCATGAAGTTAAAAATTAAAACTATGTAATTAATTAGTAGTATTTCATGTGTGGTATAGCGGGATATTATTCAACAAAGCATGTGTTTCAATCGCATGAATTACAAAAAATGGGACAAGTGCTTGCTCATCGAGGTCCTGATGCTGATGGTTTTTTTTCTGATGCTTTTGTTGGATTAGTTCATAGACGACTCAAAATACTTGATTTGTCTGAAGAGGCAAATCAACCTATGTTTTCTCATAACAAAGAATATATTATAGTGTACAATGGCGAAGTTTATAATTATGATGATCTTCGCCGTGAACATCAAATACCTGTTACAACAAGTTCCGATACCGAAGTTATTCTCTCACTTTTAGCACAAAAAGGAATTGATGCATGCAACGAATTTAATGGAATGTTTGCCATAGCTTTGTATAATTGTTTTGAACATAAGCTTATTCTTATGCGAGATAGAATGGGTATAAAACCCGTTTTTTATTTTTGGGATGGTAGCAATTTTGCTTTCGCTTCAGAAATTAAAGCATTGTTACAATTAGATTTTGTAAAACAAAGTACATCGTTAAATCACAGAGCATTACAAGAATTCCTCCATATAGGATATTCCGGTGTGGAAGAAACTTTTTATACAAATATTTTTAAACTTCCGGCTGGTTCTGCTCTCACCATTCAAAACAATACCCTATCTATACAACAATTTTGGAATATTCAAGCTAAATTTCAAAAAGACTGTATTACCGATTATTATCAGGCAAAAGAAACTTTGCGTGATTTAATAGAATCATCGGTACGTTTACGATTAAAATGTGATGTGCCCTATGGTACTTTTTTAAGCGGAGGTATAGATTCTTCATTAGTTACCGCTGTAGCTCAACGTAATATTAGCAGTAAATTACAAACATTTACCATTGCATTTGAGCACAGTAAATATAATGAAGCCGAGTATGCTCGCAGTATAGCAAATTATTTAGGTACTAATCATACCGAATTACTTGTTACTGAAAAAGATGCTATTACATTGGTTCATGATATATTGCATGTATATGACGAACCATATGCCGATTCTTCTGCTATTCCTACTATGATGGTTTCTCAGCTGGCACGCTCACAAGTTACTATGACGCTTTCGGGTGATGGCGGTGATGAACTTTTTATGGGATATGGCGCATATAATTGGGCTCAGCGACTAGAAAATCCATTGCTAAAAATTGCACGAAGGCCATTAGCATTTGCTATGAAATGTGGAAACAATAGTTTGAAACATAGAGCCGGTATGATTAATTATCCGAGTTATGACCATAAACCTAGTCATATCTTTTCACAAGAACAAGGTTTTTTTAGTCGCAAAGAAATAGCACAACTACTTGTAGAATATACATCTGATGCAATACAGTTACAAGAATATGCAAATGTATGTAGACCTCTTAGTGTTCGCGAAAATCAAGCATTTTTCGATATGAGGTATTATTTATGCGAAGATTTACTAACAAAAGTTGATAGAGCATCAATGCGATATTCATTAGAATCGAGAGTGCCATTGCTTGATTATACTATTGTAGAATTTGCATTAAATTTAGATGAATCATTAAAAATACATAACAATATTCATAAATATTTACTCAAACAAGTATTGTATGATTATATTCCTGCAGAATTGTTTCAACGTCCAAAGTGGGGGTTTTCAATTCCTTTACACTCATGGTTACAAAATGATTTACAATTTTTAATTCATGATTATTTAAATCCTGTTTGTATTAAGAAACATGGTATATTTAATCCTACTATAGTACAATCTATTGTAAAAAACTATTTGGTACATAAACACGAGTTTTTATACAATAGAATTTGGTGTATGATACTGGTGCAAAGATTTCTGGAAGAGAATATTGTAATGTCAAAATAAGCTATGGCACTATCTGTTTTATATATTTCATACGATGGTATGACCGATAATTTAGGTCAATCACAGGTTATTCCGTACTTAATTGGATTGCAGAAAAAAGGATATTCTATTCATCTTCTTAGTTGTGAAAAGCCTCAAGTATTTGAACATAGAAATAACCATGTGGCAAAATTATTACAAAAAAATTCAATTCAATGGTATCCAATACCTTATACAGCAAAGCCTGCTGTGTTTTCAACCATGTATGATATAAAACAGCTGCAAAAACAAGCTTCTCGTATAATTAAAACTCATGCAATTTCACTAATTCATTGTCGAAGTTATATAGCTGCTCAAGTGGGTTTATATTGTAATAAAAAATTTGGATTGCCTTGGATTTTTGATATGCGTGGTTTTTGGGCCGACGAACGTATTGATGGAGGAATTTGGAATGTAAAAAATCCTGTATATAAGACTATTTATAAACATTTTAAACAACTCGAAAAAAAGTATATTGCAAAATCTTCACATATTATAAGTTTAACTCATGCAGGAAAACATGAAATTGAAACATGGAATGTGTACAAAAAAAATTCCACTCCAATTACTGTTATTCCTTGTTGTGCCGATTTAGAACATTTTGATTCTAAGGTTATATCAAAACAAAAAGTTATAGAATTACAAAAAAAATTGCATTTGTCTCAAAACAACTTTGTTTTAAGTTATTTAGGGTCATTTGGAACATGGTATATGACACTTGAAATGTTTGAATTTTTTAAGGTATTGCTAAATAAATTACCGGATGCAATATTTCTTTGTATTACTCCCGATTCTCCTCATATGCTCGAAAAAATTGCTCGTAAAAAAAATATACCCCTTTCTTCTATTCGTATTGTAAAGGCACATAGAGAAGAAGTGCCATTGTATGCATCGCTTTCTGATTGGTCACTATTTTTTATTAAACCATTATATTCTAAAAAAGCCTCATCTCCTACCAAAATGGGAGAATTGTTAGGACTTGGTATTCCGCTGATTTGCAATGCCGGGGTGGGCGATGTTGAAGAAATAATGAAAGATTGTTCGTCAGGATTTGTGGTTAAGGAATATACCCTGCAAGAATATGAACAGATTGTTGATGCTATAATTTCTCGGCCTACTATAAATCATAATCAATTATATTCGGTTGCATGCACTTATTATTCCTTACAGCAAGGAATACACGCATATGATTTAGTTTATAAGCAATGTATTGCATTATAATAAAAAAGAGGCTTTCTATAAGAAGAAAGCCTCTTTTTTTAATTATACGGTTAATTATTATACAAAATCTATTGTTTTAACTAAATCGCGGTGCGATTTCAAAACATTCATAGAATATGATAAAATCTGTTTTGCTTCGTGTAAAATTTGTAAATACAATAAACTGTTTCGCGTATTTACTTCACCGGTTTTTGCTCGTTTCATTTGTTTTTTTCTTACTTTTTGAATGTATTCAAAAATAAGGGTTTGTTCATTTATAGCATCTTCTATTTGAGAAAATTGTTTTGTTTCTATTATATGAATTATTTTGCGGGTATATAATTCAAATTTTTCTAAAATTTCTTGTAATTCATGTTTTTGAATATCAAGTAACGGTTTATGGTTATTGCTTACATGAGAATATGAAGGGTCTGCTATAAAGTATAGGCTACGTGCAATTTCACGTAAATAATCAACTACTTGAACGTAGTTGTGACTTGCATCAAAATATTCTTCGCCTATATCTTTAATTGTTATATTAACGGAATCTTTCAATACTTTGGCGTTTTTGTCAAGTTCTTTAGCTTTTTGTTTTGCTACTTTTAATTCTTGATGATTGTAGTTTGCAAATCCTTTGTTAATATCATGAAATACGTCAATTGTTGTATTAAGTATAAGTGCAATATTTGAATGTGAACGTATTTCAAGATTTTCTTCCGTATTGTCAAGTTTTAATGCTTCTTGTTGTTTTTTTTCTGCTTCTTTACGTTTTGCAAAAATTTGTGTTTTAAGCAAAACAAACATTGAAAGAGCAAATAATCCTATAACGGCATATATTTCACCTATATATAATATATACACTATTATAGCACAAATAGTAAATGCAATAAAAGCAGTTAAGAACCAACCTGCAATTACAGTGAAAACACCTGTTATTCTATAAACGGCAGATTCGCGCCCCCATGCACCGTCAGCCAATGATGATCCCATAGCAACCATAAATGTAACATACGTAGTAGAAAGAGGGAGTTTAAGAGAAGTTCCTAATGTGATAAGCATACTGGAAACAATAAGATTTATTGATGCTCTTAGTAAATCAAATGATGCGTCTTTTCGTCGAACTTTTGGCTGTTCAAATCGTTTTTGAACAAATTTCTTAATAAATTTAGGTATAAACTTACCAATATTTTCAGAAATTCGAATACTGTGTCTTACAATTAAACGTGCAAATACTGAAGATCCAAATTGTTCTTCACCACTTGATTGATTACTTAAACTTAAGGTAGTTTGGGTAACCATTCGTGCTTTTTTTGAAAGCCATAATGTTAGAACCATTACCATTCCGGCTATTAATAAAAAAAGTGTAGGTGTAGTAATTTTACCCTGAAGCGCCCCCATTGTAATTAAGTCGTTTACTCCGCCATTTTTCATGAATATATCGTATGAAACAAATCCGGCTAAAGGAGCTCCTATAAAGTTTACTAAATCATTACCGGCAAAAGCAAGAGCCAACGCAAAGGTTCCTGCAAGTACCACTACTTTAAGTACATTTATTTTAAATAGCCATTTTAAAATTTGTATTATAATTGTCCAAAATCCAAAACTATACAGAAGCATAGTGCCTGTATGTGATTGTATATATTTATATAATTCAGGAGTCATAAATACAGCATGTTTAGCTCCTTTGATTACAATAAAATAGGTAATTGCCGTAATTGCAATACCTCCAAAAATAGCTCCATAAGTATCCATCTTTTGTTCATAATTGAATGAGAACAATAACCGTGTAATCCATTGAATTAAAGAACCAAATACAAATGCAATTACTACAGCTGTAAATATTCCTGTTACTATTTTTATAGCTGTTGTTGTATTTATATATGTAAGTACATCAGAAACAGGAAGCCCCGAATTGTTTAGATTTATAATTGCCATCATTACACCACCTCCAAGCAATTCAAATATAATAGAAACTGTTGTTGAGGTTGGTAAACCTAATGAATTAAATGTGTCTAAGAGTAACACATCGGTTATCATAACTCCCACAAAAATGAGCATTATGTTGTTGAAGGTAAACATGCTGGGAATGAATATTCCGGAGCGTGCTATTTCCATCATGCCGTCAGATGATATTGCTCCAGCTAAAACCCCTAATGATGCAACAATCATTATAACATAAAACGGTGCCGCTTTGGCACCTATTGCCGAGCTTAAGAAATTTACAGCATCGTTACTTACTCCTACTATAACGTCTACTATTGCAAATAAAAATAAAATACCAACTAATAAAAGATAATAATTCTCCATATATATACATAAAAAAGTTTACAATTTCTTAACATACAAAAGTAAAAAAAAGGAGTTAGTAATAACTCCCTTTTTGTGTAATAAGTTTCTTTTGTTAAAATTTTAATTCAGTAAGGATTCCAAATGCTTGTTTTGTTTCTTTACTTGTATCTTCAAAAATCCAATTTTGATAATTTGCAGCAATGCGTAAATATTTGTTAGGAGAGTATTCTATACCGCCAATATATGCAACACCATTTTTTGAGTAATTCCATGGATTTTGTTGTCCATCTAATGTATTTGATTGCAAATCGTCGCGACGAGCAAATACTTTAAATTGTTCGTTGATGTTGTAATTTGCATATATTGATGAACCGGTAAGATTTTTTTCTTCTTTGCCTTCGTAATTGAGTTTTATATTATATTCGGCACTTAATGTTAATTTTTCTATTGGTTGAATACTTAAGAAACTTCCAATGGTAACAGGTTTGTATTGTAGATTTGAATAATCTCCTGTCAACCTAAATGTAACTATTTTATTAGGTTTAAATACAGCTCCTAATTGATATATAAAATCCATATCAGACTGTAATTTTGTGTAGCCTTCTCCATTGCAAACCGAAGCGTCAACAGATAAATAATCTGCTATTGTATGTTCTATACTAATACCTATATCTGCAGAGTTTGCAAATTTATGTTGATCCATAAACGACTTGTACACATATCTATATCCCCATGTAGTTTCTTGTAATTTGTATTGATTACTGTTAATAATACCAAACAAGATTGAAGTATTATTAATTTTATATTTGCCGTATGCATTGCGTACATACATAAATCTACGTTTTAATTCTATATCATTATCACTAATATCAGAAGGGCTTCCAACGTCAATTTTTACTTCACCACTTAATGATTCGGTAGGATTATAGGTATATCCTAAATATGCTCTATCTAAAATAAAACCGGTTTGTGTTATTTCTGTTCCTACAGTTTGTGTTTGAAATCCTGAATATACAGTAGTACCAATTTTTCCTACCGGAACAAAAGGTTTTACGCTGGCACTAACTGGTTTAATTGTATCTTGTGCATACGATACTTGTATTAAAGCTAATAAGCTTAGAATACTTACAATGGTAATTTTTCTCATAAAATCAATTTAATGTTAATTTTTTGGCAAAAAAATAGCTTTAATTAAAATAAATACTCAATTTAATGTTAAATTATCGTTAACAATTAAATTTTTTATAATTTTTGTTATTAAATATTTAATGTGTTAATTCTTTATTAATTATTGATGCTGGTATAGTTTTATTTATACGGTAATTTTAAAATTATTATTTACTCTATATAAGAATGTAATTATTTTATTCGAAACCACAATACACAAATTTATAATAGACAATAAGGTAAAACAATATATTTGGATATCTTAATAACTTATTAATGTTTACACTATCAATTTGCAATTTCAACTAGCTTATAATGATTAAATTAAGTAATTTCATTTTTTATTTTTTCCCTATTTGTTAATTATAAATTAACATTACGGTTGTTTTCTTAACATTTCCATAACATTAAAGTAACCACAATACGTAACAAACAAAGTACTTTTGAGCAATTAAATTTTTAAAAGTAAAAATGTATGAAAACAATTAATGTATTTTTTATTTCAATCTTTGCTTTAGCTCTTGTATCATGTGGTGGAGGCAAAAAAGAACAATCATCGGGTAATGCCCAGTTAGAAGGAACTATCACAATAGATGGTTCAAGTACCGTGTATCCTATTACCGAAGCAGTAGCTGAAGAGTTTAAGAAAATTCAACCAAATGTTCGTGTTAGTATTGGTGTTTCAGGAACCGGAGGTGGTTTCAAAAAATTTGGGCGTAATGAAATTGATATTAATAATGCATCGCGAACTATAAAAGCAAAAGAAATAGCTGCATGTGACTCAAGTAAAATTGAATATATAGGTTTAACAATTGCATATGATGGATTAGCAGTAATAGCAAATCCTCAAAATACTTGGTTAGAATCTATAACTGTTGAGGAATTGAAAAAAATATGGGAACCTGCTGCGCAAGGTAAAATTATGAAATGGAATCAAATTCGTCCAGAGTGGCCTAACAAAGAAATACACTTATTTGGTCCCGGTGTAGCTTCAGGTACTTATGATTATTTTACAGAAGCCATTGTTGGTGAAAGTGGAAGTAGTCGTGGAGATTTTACTGCAAGTGAAGATGACCATGTATTAGTGCAAGGTGTTGCTTCTGATATGTATGGTTTAGGATTTTTTGGATTAGCATATTATGAAGAAAATATGAATAAACTAAAATTAATTGGTGTAGATAATGGAAAAGGTGCTGTAAAACCCTCGTTAGAAACTGTGGCAAGTAAAGAATATGCTCCTCTTTCACGACCAATATTTATATATGTAAATAAAAATGCTGCAAAACGTGAAGAAGTTAAATCATTTGTTGAGTTTTATATGAAAAATGTTTCTGTATTAAGTAAAGATGTAGGATATATACCACTACCTGATTCATTGTATACAAAAGAATTACAGAAATTTCAAGATTTTATAAAATAGTACACCAAGTATTCTATGTGTTATGTTTTAAATGTAACACATAGAATATAATTTCATATCTCTATGGCAAAACCGGTACAAGAACGAATAATAGAGTTGTTTTTAAAAGGAAGTGCAATACTTACAGTATGTACAACGATTGGAATATTATTGGTGCTATTGTCTGAATCAATTCCTTTTTTTAAAGAGGTTTCAATTTTCGAATTTTTAACCGACACAGAATGGACGCCATTGTTTACCAATAAACGCTTTGGTATTTTACCATTAATAAGTGGAACTTTATTAGTTACATTAATATCTATAATTGTTGCAGTGCCAATAGGTATTATTATAGCCATTTTTCTAAGTGAGTATGCTTCTCCTAAATTTAGAAAAACGGTAAAACCAATGCTTGAAATATTGGCAGCAGTTCCTACAGTTGTTTACGGTTATTTTGCTCTTATGACAGTAACTCCTATTTTACAAATGATTATACCAAATCTATCAGGATTCAATTCATTATCGGCAGGAATAGTTATGGGAATAATGATAATTCCATTAGTTACATCTTTAAGTGAAGATGCAATGTATGCAGTACCTAAATCATTACGCGAAGCTTCATTTGCAATGGGGGCAAGCAGATTACAAACAGCTTTTAAGGTTATAATACCGGCTGCTTTTTCCGGAATTGTAGTTTCAGTAATTTTAGCAATTGCTCGTGCTATAGGTGAAACTATGATTGTTGCAATTGCTGCAGGACAACAACCCCGGTTAACATTTGATCCTACTGTACCTATTGAAACTATTACAGCATATATTGTACAGGTTAGTAGTGGTGATGTGCCGCATGGATCACTAGAATATAAAACTATTTATGCAGCAGGAATTACCTTGTTTATACTTACATTTAGTTTAAATTCTATTAGTTTTTATATCCGTAGAAAATTCCAAGAAAAATATCAATAATTCAAGTAATTATGACAAATCACGAGAAACAAAAGTTAAAAGATTCATTATTTAGTGTAATTGGATATATTGCTACATTTTCAGGGTTACTTATTTTAGCATATTTTCTTATAGATATATTTATTGATGGATTTCATAGAATAGATATAGATTTTTTAACCGGATTTCCATCGCGTAAAGCAGAAAATGCAGGGATATTCCCGGCATGGGTTGGGTCTGTATGGATACTTGGACTTACTGTAATATTTGCAATACCTATAGGAATAGCTGCCGGAATTTATTTTGAAGAGTATGCTCCCAAAAATAAAATAACATATATACTTGAAGTTAATATAGCAAATTTAGCTGGTGTACCTTCAATTATATATGGTTTATTAGGATTAGAGGTATTTGGCCGTTTAATGGGGTTTGGCGGAAGTTTACTTACCGGTGCATTAACTCTTACATTACTTATTTTACCAATTATTATAGTTGCTACTCGCGAATCTCTGAAAGCTGTGCCTCAATCACTACGCGATGCTTCACATGCTTTAGGTGCTACACAATGGCAAACCATATGGTATCAGGTATTACCATCGTCTATGGGAGGAATTCTTACCGGTACTATATTAGCTTTGTCTCGTGCGGTAGGCGAAACAGCTCCTCTTATTGTAATTGGTGCTTTAGCGTATGTTGATTTTATTCCAAATTCACCAATGGATGATTTCTCCGTATTACCTATGCAAATATTTAACTGGACATCGCGTCCGCAACAAAGTTTTATTATAAATGCTGCTGCAGCAATTATTATTTTACTTGCTATAACTTTTATTATGAATAGTATAGCTATATATTTGCGAAACAGGTGGCAAAAGAAAATACAGTGGTAACACTTAAAAAATAAACAAAACAATGAAAAATAAAAAAATTATAATTCATAGCGAAAAGGTCAATGTATATTATGGAGATAATCATGTGTTGAAAGATGTTAATTTACATATGCCCGAACATACTGTTACTGCTCTTATTGGTCCATCTGGTTGCGGAAAATCAACTTATTTGCGTATGCTCAATAGAATGAATGATTATATTGTAGATTTTAGAATGGATGGAACTATTAAAATAGAAGACATTGATATTTATGATAAATCAATAGAAGTTGAGGAATTACGAAAACAAGTTGGTATGGTTTTTCAAAAACCAAATCCTTTCCCCAAATCAATATATGATAATGTAATTTATGGGTTAACAATTAGAGGTGTTAAAAAGAAATCGTATCTTGATGAGGTAGTTGAACGGTCGCTTCAGCAAGCCGCATTATGGGATGAAGTAAAGGATTCGTTGAAAAAAAACGCAATGTCTCTTTCCGGAGGTCAACAACAACGTTTATGTATAGCACGAACGCTTGCAGTGGAACCTACAATTATATTAATGGACGAACCCACATCTGCACTTGATCCTATTTCGTCAGCTAAAATAGAAGAACTTATTTTTGAATTAAAACAAAAATATACCATAATTATAGTTACTCACAATATGCAGCAAGCAAGTAGAGTTAGTGATTATACAGCGTTTTTTTATTTGGGAGATTTAGTGGAGTATAATAAAACAGACACACTTTTTATGAATCCCGAACACGATAGAACGAGACGATATATTACAGGACGTTTTGGGTGATTTTTTATTATGATTGAAATTTTTATTACACCATACATATGAGAATATTAGATGCTAAACTTCATGGTATTAAAATGGATACCCTTGCTATGATGCAACTAGTTCAGTTGCAATTGCAAGAAAGTACCGAATTATTGCACTTAGGGCATGATGAGGAGAAAATACGAGCAATAAAAAAACGTGAAAAAAAAGTAGATAAATGTGATATTAAAATTAATCGTGATTGCGAACGATTTTTAGCTGTTTGTACCCCGGTAGCTGATGATTTACGTACTGTCATGACTATTAATAATATTTTACCGTCATTAGAAAGAATTAGTGATGTATCAGAAAAAATCGCAAAATTTGCTAGAAAATATCCACAACCTTTTGAACAGGAATTAATAGAAAAAACAGGATTACATAACTTAATGGCAAGTTTATTATTTATGTATAATTCTGTAGTAGAATCGTTTGCTGATAATAGTACACTTAAATTAAACGATGTATTTGTAAAAGATAAAGAAATAAATGCTATATATAAAAGTGCTAAAAAAACAATCATTGAATTATTGCAAGAATCATCGTTGGATAGTGAGAAAAAAGTTAATTTATTATTAATAATATCTAAACTTGAACGTGCCGGTGACCATATTAAAACAATTGCCGAAGAAATATATTTTTGTGTAGAAGGTGTATTTATGCGTCACAAACATGAATAAATCGTATTATTTTGTAATTCAAATATAATAGTAGATTTGCATAAATCTAAATTGTATTTGCATGTCAATAGTTACTACTCTTAGTTTAATACGTCACGGCCAAACTGATTGGAATGCAGTTGGTAAATTACAAGGAAGAGAAGATATTCCGCTCAACGATTTTGGTCGTGAACAAGCAAAAAAATTAGCTCATTATTTTTCTTTACAACAATGGGATTGTATAGTAACAAGCCCATTGCAGCGAGCCTTTGAAACAGCACGCATTATTTCAAATTCTTTACAAAATATTCAAATACATACGAATGCTTTGTTGGTGGAACGTTGTTGGGGGCAAGCTTCAGGATTGACATATGAACAACGAAAAGAAACTTTTCCCGACGGAATTATTCCTCAGCAAGAAGAATTTGAACCGCTTCAACAGCGTGCTATGCAAGCTATGAATGATATTATAAGGCAACATGAAGGTAAACATGTTATAGTAGTATCACATGGAGCATTAATCAATGCTGTTTTGCATGCCGTATCTCATGGAGAATTTGGAAGTTTTAAAACACGATTGGCAAATGCTTGTATTTCTATTTTACAGTATAATAATTCCTCATGGAATGTTCTATTTTATAATAAAACGGTTGATGAATTACTATAGAGAAGTAGAAAATAGTATTTGATATTGTGTATTAGTATGTATGTCACTAACATACTTCTATGCCTTATAAATATTGATATTCTAATTTTTTTTCTAATGTAACCACCTTGTTTTTAATAAATTGTTAAAATCCAATAAATTTTTATAAAAAAAAAGTAACAAACAATTTGGAAAATAGAAATAAGAATATATATCTTTGCAGCCCCAAAAAACAGGTAGGAGTACTTGGTAAAAAGAGAAGGGGAAGTTCATTGAAACATATATATAAGCCAAGATAAGGTATTCATAGAGAATAAAAGATGAGCGAACTAGGATTATTCGTGTAAAGAATATAAGATAAAGAAAATAATTACAACGAAGAGTTTGATCCTGGCTCAGGATGAACGCTAGCGGCAGGCTTAACACATGCAAGTCGAGGGGCAGCAGGTCTTCGGATGCTGGCGACCGGCGCACGGGTGCGTAACGCGTATGCAACTTACCCTTTACTGGGGGATAGCCCGAGGAAACTCGGATTAATACCCCATAGTTTTGAGATACTGCATGGTATTTCAAATAAAGATTCGTTGGTAAAGGATAGGCATGCGTGACATTAGGTAGTTGGAGAGGTAACGGCTCACCAAGCCGACGATGTCTAGGGGTCCTGAGAGGGTTACCCCCCACACTGGTACTGAGACACGGACCAGACTCCTACGGGAGGCAGCAGTGAGGAATATTGGTCAATGGAGGCAACTCTGAACCAGCCATGCCGCGTGCAGGAAGACGGCCCTATGGGTTGTAAACTGCTTTTATACAGGGCGAATTCTGTTACGAGTAACAGGTTGACGGTACTGTATGAATAAGCACCGGCTAACTCCGTGCCAGCAGCCGCGGTAATACGGAGGGTGCAAGCGTTATCCGGATTCATTGGGTTTAAAGGGTGCGTAGGCTGTTGTATAAGTCAGTGGTGAAAATATCGGGCTCAACCCGATACGTGCCATTGATACTGTATGACTTGAATAACATCGACGCGGGAGGAATGCGACAAGTAGCGGTGAAATGCTTAGATATGTCGCAGAACACCGATAGCGAAGGCATCTCGCGAGGTGTTTATTGACGCTGAGGCACGAAAGCGTGGGGATCAAACAGGATTAGATACCCTGGTAGTCCACGCAGTAAACGATGATAACTGGGTTTTTGTGGTGTAACCATGAGAGCCTCAAGCGAAAGCATTAAGTTATCCACCTGGGGAGTACGTTCGCAAGTATGAAACTCAAAGGAATTGACGGGGGCCCGCACAAGCGGAGGAACATGTGGTTTAATTCGATGATACGCGAGGAACCTTACCCGGGTTTAAATGTAGATTGCATAGAGTAGAGATATTCTTTTCCTTCACGGGACCATCTACAAGGTGCTGCATGGTTGTCGTCAGCTCGTGCCGTGAGGTGTCGGGTTAAGTCCCATAACGAGCGCAACCCTTGCTACTAGTTGCCAGCATGTAAAGATGGGAACTCTAGTAGGACTGCCGCCGTAAGGCGTGAGGAAGGAGGGGATGACGTCAAATCAGCACGGCCCTTACATCCGGGGCGACACACGTGTTACAATGGTCGGTACAGAGGGCAGCTACACTGCGAGGTGATGCTAATCTCAAAAGCCGATCGTAGTTCGGATTGGAGTCTGCAACTCGACTCCATGAAGCTGGATTCGCTAGTAATCGCATATCAGCCATGATGCGGTGAATACGTTCCCGGGCCTTGTACACACCGCCCGTCAAGCCATGGAAGCCG
>Ga0116190_1000740_pt1 | contig 31059 bp, 29 predicted proteins | sample AD_JPNTR4_MetaG_FD_89808 | JGI IMG/M metagenome (GOLD analysis project Ga0116190, IMG submission 89808) | Active sludge microbial communities of municipal wastewater-treating anaerobic digesters from Japan - AD_JPNTR4_MetaG | ecosystem: Engineered > Bioreactor > Anaerobic > Digestate | place...
ATGGTTTGCATTGTCTTTCTCATGATCTGTTACCTCCTTTGGGGTAATTTCTTTATTTGCCCTTATTTAATGAAAATTGCGTGCCAAAGCATAAAGGCAATTGATACTAAAGAAGCAAGTCTTTGAAAATAATGAATAAAAAATGAATCAGTCCGGAGGTTCCGTCGCAGGGACGGGGGCGTTTTATGAAGAATGTCAACAAAACATGCAAAGCGGATTGAATGAAAGATTTAAAATGAACGCTTTTTGCGGTAAAAATATTTTATCGGCAGTCGCTGCATTCGCGTATGCTAAACATTACTTTATGCAGACGCGGCGGACCTGCACGAAATCCGTAAAGCCATTGATCGCTTTTTGGATACCGTCTTGCAGAAGCGTGGTCATGCCTTCCTTGATGGATTGATTTCTCAGGGTTTCAACGGTTTCGTGTTTTTGAATGAGTCTTTTAATTTCATCGGTTGCGATCAAAAGCTCGTGAATGCCCATTCTGCCCCGATAACCGGTATTGTTGCACAACTCGCAGCCTTTCGGCCGGTAGAGGAAAAGCTTGTCGTCGTATTGTATGCTTAACTTTTCAAAGTCTTCTCGTCCGTAACTTTCCACCATTTCATCGAATTCTTCCCGGGTGGGATGGTATTTTTCTTTGCAGGATTTGCACAGCGTACGCACAAGCCGTTGGGCGAGAATGCCCAGTAACGCGTCCGCAAAATTCAGCGGATCAATACCCATATCCAGAAGACGAACAATAGTTTCCGGCGCGCTGTTGGTGTGCAACGTGCTGAAAACCAGATGGCCGGTCAAAGACGCTTCAACGCCGATTTTGGCCGTTTCAAAGTCGCGCATTTCTCCCACCATAATGATGTCGGGGTCGGCGCGCAGAAATGACCGCATCGCGGCGGCGAAATCAAAACCGATCTTGGGCTGAACCTGAACCTGACGCAGTCCGTACTGTGTGATTTCCACGGGGTCTTCCGCTGTCCATATTTTTCGGTCCGGACGGTTGATGTGATGGAGAGCGGCATGCAGGGTGGTTGTTTTACCGGATCCGGTCGGTCCAACGACCAAGATCATGCCGTACGGTTTGGAAATGATATTAACCAGTTCCTTATAGTTGCGTGGCAAGAGACCCATGTCGTTCAAAGGCATGGTTTCACCTTTCGCCAGAATGCGCATCACGACATCTTCGACGCCGCCCTGCGTGGGAATGGTGGCCACACGGAGCTCAATTTCGTCCCCCGAGGGTCGCCTGAATTTAATTTTACCGTCCTGAGGCAGCCGTTTGACGGTGATGTCAAGATTGGACATGATTTTAATGCGCGAGATAATCGCGGCGCGATAGCTGAAAGGCACAGTCTGATAAAGACTGCAATCACCGTCTATCCGAAAACGGATCTCAACATTTTTGCGGTCCACGTTCGGTTCAATGTGAATATCCGACGCCCTTCTGTTGTAGGCATTGTTGATGATTTTGTTCACCAGTTGCATGATCACACTGTCCGATTCCGTCACCGCTTCCGTGGATTCTTCATCCTCGCCGGGCGCGCCTTCTTCTCCTTCCATTTTGCCTAACAACTCGGTGAAGGAATGTTCGTCTTCGGGGGAGCTGAAGAAAAGATTGATGTATTTGATGATATCGTCCTCGAGAGCGACATCGTATTTGATCTGCTTTGTTTTCAAAAGACTTTCAATGGAATCTTTCTTGATGATGTTATTGGGGTCGTCCATGATCACATGGATTTTATCGCCGACCGTTCCAATGGGAACCCATAATTCACGACGCAGGTAATTCTTTTTTAAGTTTTTGATTAAATGACCGGGAATAGGAGTCTTGTCATTGTATTTGACGAATCGGCAATTGTAAAATTCTTCCAGCGAGTGGCCGATGTCTTCCTTGGAAATTTTATGCTTGCGCATGAGCAGACTTTCAATCGGCTCTTTCTTTTCCCGGGATTCCTTCCACGCGCTTTCCAGATCCTCCTCCTTGATCAATTCGCGGTTGATCAGGTAATCAAAACGCGTTTTTCTGTGACGAACAAACCGTTGCTGATTATAAAAAGCGACTCCCAAAACGTCTGCAATTTCCAGAGCCAGCGCTATTTCGTCTTCGGAAAATTTTCCCTCCCCGACTTTTTTGTTGATGATTTGAATGACGCCCATGAGTTGATTGTTGTAATAGATCGGCGCCGCCAGAACCTGCCGCGTTTTAAATCCCGTTTTTCTGTCCCAGCTGTCGTCAAAGGCCAGCTCGGCGTCAATGGATTTTAATTCCTTTTGATTATAGGCGTTTTCCAAGTTGATTACGGCGCCGGTATTGGCGACGTAACCGGCGATGCTTTTATTGTTGATCGGCAGGCGTATTTCTTTCAATTGGGTTCCGGCCAGAAACATCGAATAAATTTCATTGCGGAGTTTATCCACGACGTAAATCGTCAGGGAATTGGCATTGAAGATGGTCAGAATACCGCTTTTCAAATCAACGAGGATTTGTTTGATGTTTTGCGCAGCGTGAATGCGGTTGGTGATATCCAGCAACTCCTTCCTGACCTTGGAATTGCCATTGACTGCGGTCGAAAATTTTGGACTAGGCTGGCCGCTCATTGTAAAAATATCCTGTTTAATTTTATTTTTTGTTTAATTTATCAAGTATTTTTTTCAATGTCAATGATGCGCATCGGATAATTTTTGAAACTAGGCCGTGACGATTTTGGAAAAATCGGCTAGTTTGTGAAAAAGTGCCGAAATTTCAGCAAGAAGCGACAAACGGTTCAGGCGGATCTTTTCGTCCTTGTCCATGACCATAACTTTGTCAAAAAAGTTATCCACAGCGGGACGCAGAGACGCCAGTTTATTCAAGGCAAAGATGAAGTCTTTTTCGTTGATTCCTTTTTCGACACGCGTCTTGATGTCGTCGAAGGAAGAGAAAAGCCTGATTTCCGCTTCCGTGGAGAGCAGATTAATGTCAACCTGTCCGTTTTGAAAATCTTTCAGAATGTTGTCCACGCGTTTAAAGGCGATGGATACTGGTTCAAATTCCGGGTTCTTTCGAAAGTCTTCCAAGGCTTTGACCCGTTGAACCGCATCCGCCAGATTGTCGATATCCGTCGCCAAAACGGCGTCGACCGTGTCGTAGGCGTACCCTTGGGCGATGAGCTGGTTCTGCAGACGCCCTTTGAAAAATTCCAAGACCTCTTTTTTAACGTCCTCCGCCGGCTTCTTCAAAAATTCTTTCAGCAGAGCCAGGCTTTCATCAAGCAGAAAGTTCAAGCTCAAGTCATATTGTTTGGACAGAATGATATTGATGATGCCCAACGCCTGCCTGCGCAGAGCGTAAGGGTCGGCGGTGCCCGTCGGCGGCAGGCCGACGCCGAAAAAGCCGGCAATGGTGTCCATCTTGTCGGCAATGCCGACGATGGCGCCTTCATCTGTTTCCGGAAGTTCTCCACCGGCCACAACGGGGAGGTAGTGTTCATAAATTGCCTTGGCTACCTCGGGTTTTTCCCCGGCCAAAAGCGCGTATTCCCGGCCCATGATGCCCTGCAGTTCCGCAAATTCACCGACCATCAGCGATTCCAAATCCGCTTTGGCCAGAAGCGCGGCACGGTCGACATTTTTCTTGACCGACGGCTTGACTTTGGCCGCAATTTTTGCCGCCAATTTGCGGAAGCGCATGACTTTTTTGTGTGACGTGCCCAAGAGCGAATGAAATACCACTTTTTTGAGCGATTCCACCCTGTTCTCCAGGGGAACTTTCTTATCCTCTTCAAAGAAGAAAGATGCGTCGGCAAGACGAGCGCGTAACACTCTTTCGTTACCTTCAACCACGACGGCCATATCGCGCGGTTGGGTGTTGCTGACGGCGATAAAGTAAGGAAGAAGCTTCCCTGCCGTGTCCGTGATAGGAAAATACTTCTGATGAGAAATCATGGTCGTGGTCAGAACGTCCTTGGGCAATCTTAAAAAGTCTTCGTCAAATTTTCCCAAAACAACAACGGGGTACTCCACCAGGAAAGAAACGGTTTCCAGCAAATCGTCCGTATAAAAAAGAATGCCCCCAACATCGGCAGCCTTCTTTTGAGCCTCTGTCAAAATGAAACTTTTTCGTTCGGTCTGATCGACCATGACAAAGTGTTGCCGGGTCAGGCTCATATAATCGGCCAGATTGGTGACTGCGAAGTTGCCGGGACTCATAAAACGATGACCGTAAGAAAAATTTCCGCTTTCGATATCCTCGATTTTCAGCGGAATAACGCTTCCTTGATAAATCGCCAAAATCCAGTGCACCGGACGGGCAAAGCGCAGATCGTAATTCGCCCAGCGCATGGACTTGCGGAAAGGAATGGCTAAAATGAACTCCTTGAGCATGTCGGGAAGCAGTTCGTTCGTTGGTTGGCCGGGAAGGGTCTTGCGCGCGCCGACGTACTCGCCCTTTTCGGTTACAATAATGTCCAGTTGGGAAACATCCAGGCCCTGACCCCGGGCGAATCCGAGGGCGGCTTTGGTCGGCTGTCCGTTTTCGTCGAAAGCCGCCTTTCTGGCCGGTCCGAGTTTTTCAACCGTTTGATCTTCTTGGCGGGGCGCCAAATCGGCGATGGACAAGACCAGCCTCCGGGGGGTGGCCATGCATTGGATGCCTTCGAAGGCAATTCTTTTTTCCGTCAGAGATTTACGGATAATTTCTTCCATATCCGCCACCGCCTTCGATAAAAAACCGGCGGGGATTTCTTCAGTTCCTATTTCCAATAGAAGTTCGTTGCTCATGATTTCACCGTTTCTTCAGATATTCTTTAGCAGGGGGTATCCCATTTCTTCTCGCTGCTTCATATACAATTCCGCGCTGATTCTGGCCAGATTGCGCACGCGACCGATGTAGCTGGTGCGTTCCGCGACGCTGATGGCTCCCCGGGCGTTGAGCAGATTGAAAGTATGAGAACATTTCAGGCAATAATCATAGGCGGGAAGCGCCAGTTTCTTCTCCGCGATACGAAAAGCTTCCTCCTCATAGGTGTCAAAAAGCCTGCGCAACATCGGAATGTCGGCCACTTCAAAATTATAGACTGAAAATTCCACCTCACTTTTATGGTGAATATCTCCGTATTTGATTTTGTCGGTCCACTGCAAATCGTAGACGTTGTTAACGCCCTGAAGATACATGGCGATGCGTTCCGTTCCGTAGGTCAGCTCGGCGCAAACAGGCTTGCAGTCAAAACCCCCGACCTGCTGGAAATACGTGAACTGGGAGATTTCCATCCCGTCGAGCCATACTTCCCAGCCCAGGCCCCAAGCGCCGAGCGTGGGCGATTCCCAGTCGTCTTCGACGAAGCGGATGTCATGGTCCAGCGGATCGATGCCGAAGCTTTTGAGCGAATCCAAGTAGAGATCCTGAATGTTGACCGGCGATGGTTTCATGATCACCTGATACTGATAATAATGCTGCAGACGGTTGGGGTTTTCACCGTAGCGGCCGTCCGTCGGACGTCGGGACGGCTGAACGTAAGCCACGTTCCAGGGTTCCGGCCCCAGGGCGCGCAGGCAGGTGGCCGGATGAAACGTTCCGGCGCCGACTTCCATATCATAGGGTTGTTGAATGACGCATCCTTTAGAATGCCAGTATTGTTCGAGCGCAAAAATCAATTCCTGAAAAGTCACGGTCTTCTCCTTCTTGATCGTGAAAAATAGGTTGCTTGCCGCGGTTTTTCCCTGTCGGCGCCCCGGTAAGTAGCACGTTCCAGAGTGCAGTGTCAATATAAAAAGGGTAAAATCATTTTGAAACAGATATTTAACGGGCCGTCAGGTTGCTGTTGTCCGGATGATACGATGAGGCGGGGGTTCATGAAAAGAACATGGCGGCTTATCTCCGTGTCGAGGCGGAGACGGGGTTGTCATTTTGTTCCTTTTTTCTGTTTCGCATCGGGATCGCTTTTTTGCATCTTGTTTTCTTCGCGGATGTTGGTGAGTTCCTGATCGCTGATATTCAGGCTGATGGAAAAACGTCTCGATTCCTTTTTGATGCTGGCCAGAATCGTGTCCACGATCGGGTCGGTGTACTGAGGGAGATTTTTCGGTTCCCCGAGCAGAAGCTTGCGGATACAAAGATGTTCGATGGTTCCGAGGATCATGGATCGGATCAGAAACGCATCGGTGTTTTCTTTAAATGTGCCGTCTTTGACTCCTTCCCTGATCACGTCCAAAAGGCCCCGGGATGCCTTTTTAACCATGCAGTAGGCTTTGGTTTTCAGGAATTTTCTGTTTGTTTTCAGCTCCAGCATAACCAGAGAAGCATAAAGGGGATTGGTGTCATAAACGGTCAAATATCCCTGAACAATGCCCCTGATCTTCGCTTCGGCTCCCCGGAGATAGGGTTCCACATATTCGGCGATGCGGATGGGCTCCTCCGTGAACTTTTCCGGAATGGCAAAAAGCAGGTCTTCTTTTGTTTTAAAATATTCGTAAAGCACCGGCGTGGAAACGCCCGCTTTTTTGGCGATATCGGTCATCGTCGCGTCCGCATACCCCTTTTCGGCAAACACCTGAAGGGCGGAATCGATGATGTTGTCCTTTCTCGCTTTCTTGATGTGATGTCTGGCCATAGCATCTCCTTGTCCTCGGAAGGGGTGCCTCCGTTTAAATCAAACGATGTCAAAAGGCAAGCCTCTTTGTTATGAATCGGATCCGACGCTCTCGCCGCGATGAGCCAATGATCCTCCTCGTAATAAGAATAATACGATGATATACAACTGTCAATAAATATTTCTTGACATTATATTAGTATCAGTTAATATTCTGGCAAATTTATTTAATGTCAATATGTATCAATTCATCATCAATTCAATGAGCGCTTGGAGGGGAGCCTTATGAGAACGAAAGAACAATACATTGAAGGTTTGCGGAAAATGAGAAGAAATCTTTATTTCAACGGCGGCAAAATAGACCGGGATGATGAACAGCAGCTTCCCGCCTTGAATGTCATGGGGTTTACTTTTGAAGCACCTGATATTCCCGAGTTCAGGGATCTTTGCACGGCAAAATCTCATTTGACCGGGGAAACGATCAACCGCTTCTGCCATATCCATCAGAGTCCGGAAGATCTGCACAAAAAGCAGGACATGACGCGCGTTTTATGCCGCACCGGAAGGATGTGCATTCAGCGTTGCATGGGAGCCGACGCGATCAACGCGGTCAACGCCGCGAGTTTCGAAGCCGATAAACAAAACAACGGGAGCACGGAGTATCATAAAAATTTCTTGGAATGGCTCAAGTATTTTCAGAAAAACGATTTGGTGGGATGTTGCGCGCAGACCGACATGAAGGGGGAGCGGATGAAGAGACCCGCCGAGCAGACGGATCCCGACATGTATCTGCGTGTCGTCGAGAAAAAGCCCGACGGCATCGTGGTCCGGGGCTGCAAACTGCATATTTCCGAAGCATCGATTGCCGATGAAATCATTGTCGTGCCCACGAGAATTTTGGGCCCGGACGAACAGGCCTATGCCGTGTCCTTTGCCGTGCCGGCGGATTACGACGGCGTGAAGCAGGTTGTTCACATTCATAAAATGCGCAAGAGAACCCATTTCAAAACCGGAAATCCCGAAATCGGTTATACCGATTCGTACGTCATCTTCGACGACGTTTTTGTGCCCTGGGAGAGGGTTTTCCTTTGCGGCGAATATCTGCACGGCGGCGCGCTGGCCATGCTCTTCGCGCTTTTTCACCGTCACAGCTATTCGGGCTGTAAACCGGCCATCGGCGATATGCTGCTGGGAATGGCTTCCCTGGCTGCGAAAATGAACGGGATATCGAAAGCTCATCATGTTCGGGAAATTTTTTCCAGGATCATTATGGTAACCGAATTGGGCTACGCCGCCGGATTTACCGCGTCGGCAAAAAGCAAACCGGAGATATACGTTCCCGGCCTTGGTCAGATGCCTTATGGACCGGGCAGCTACATTCCTCACTCCATTTATGCCAACGTGGGACGTTGTCTCACGGGCGAGGCCGTGTTTGACGAGCAGGAAATGCTCTGCAACATCGCTGGAGGACTGCCTTCCACCTTTCCCTATGAAGCCGACTTGGCCAACCCCGAATTGACGCCTTTGCTGGAAAAATATCTCAAACGCAACCCCAAAATTCCCATAGCCGACCAGCTGAAATTCTGGCTGCTGTTCGCGGAGGCGACCTGTTCCTCCAATACCGGTTTTATGTGTTATGGTTCTTATCACGGCGGCGGTTCTCCCATTATGGAGCAGATTGCCATTACAATGCAGTATGACACGAAACTCAGGGAGCACCTGGTCAGCGCCGCCGCAGGCATCGAGAAGCTCGATTTCAGCCGTGTCGTGAAAATTTGAAATTTTTTTGCGGAAACCGCAAAAACAAAATGTTGGGCTTTTCACAACGCTCACGACGCCCTTTGCCTCTGTGAGATCCTCAGAGGAGTCATATACTTAAGAACAAGGAGGTTTGCCGATGGACTATCGCATGGACACGCTGTGTGGATTGTTTCACAACCAGGCCCTGCGTTACGGGGATCGTTTTGTGTTTCTGACCGGCCGGTTCGACGCCGACGGACGCGTGAGCCCGGCCTTCAGCTCCCGCACCTGGAAACAAACACGCGATGAAGTCATCGCGCTGGCCAGAGGGCTCATCGCGTTGGGGATCAAGAAAGACGACAAGGTGGCCGTTTATTCGGAAAGCCGCCCGCGCTGGATCATCGCCGACCAGGCCGTTCAGGCCTGCCGCGCCGTGGGCGTGCCGCTTTATCCGACGGTTTCGGAAGAAGAACTCGCCTACATGCTGGAGGACAGCGAATCGGTTCTGGCCATCGTGTCCACGCCGGACAAGGCCAGACGGGTCTTCAAGGTGACGACGGGCAAAAAAAGGATTCCCGTCGTGATGATGTCCCCCTGGGAGGGCGACGATCCGCGGCCGGAAGGCGTCTACACGTTTCCCGAAGTCTTCGCGCTGGGCGAGGCGCGCGTCAGTGCCGATGTCGTCGAGCAGGGCATCCGCGGCGTGACGCCAGAAGATGTCGCCTCGATTATTTACACTTCCGGAACGACCGGCCAGCCCAAGGGGGTGATCCTCACCCAGTCCAACTGGGTTCATTCGATGCACCAGTGCTCCGCGTCGGAAATCATGAACCTGACCGCCCGGAAAGACCTCCATCTCAAGGCGCTGGTTCATCTGCCGCTCTGCCACGTTTACGGGCGGATGAGCGACTACCACGCGGCGGGACTGAAAATGGGCGGCGAACTGGTATTTGCCGAAAGCTATCAGACGCTCGCCCGCGATGTCCGGGAGGTAAGGCCGAACATCATCAACAGCATTCCCCGTTTCTATGAGAAGACTTACGAAATCGTTCAGTCCGTGCTTTCCCGCGCCAAGAAACCGTATCAGGCCCTGTACAATTGGGCGATGGGCAGGGGCAAAATCTACGTGGACTGCATGGCGACGGGCAGGCGCATGCCGCCGCATCAGCTCATGCTTTTCGGCCTGGCCAACAGCCTCGTTTTCGACCGCCTGAAGAAGGAGATGGGAATGGACAGGCTGGTGATGGCCTGTTCCGGCGGAGGAAAACTTTCCAAGGACATCTGTGTTTTCTTCCGGGCGCTGGGAATCCAGCTGATGGAGGGTTACGGTCTGACGGAGACGACGGCGATCAACCACCTGAACGCTCCCGAAATCATGATGGAAAAGCCGCCGACGGGAATTCTCAAATTCCTCTACGATAAAATTATGGCCGTCACGCTGTATCTGATGGTCGTCAGGCAATCGCGGGGCAAATCGCCTTACGCCAATCCGTTGATGTCGCTTGTGCTTTCCGTTTGCTACAATACCCTGATTTACCGGCTGCGGGTGAAACCGGGAACAGTGGGGCGCGTCGTTCCCCAAACGGAAATGCGCATCGCCCCGGACGGCGAAATTCTGATCAAAGGACCTCAGGTTTTCCAGGGCTACTGGAAACGCGACAAGGACACCGCGGAAGCCTTTACGCCGGACGGCTTTTTCATGACGGGAGACATCGGGGTAATTGATGAGGACGGGTTTCTGCAGATCACCGACCGCAAGAAAGAGCTTTTCGTTACCTCTGGCGGCAAGAATATCGCCCCGCACCCGATAGAAGTCGCCCTGATTGAAAGGCCGTACATCGATCAGGCCTGCCTGATCGGCGACGGCCGGAAATACTTGACGGCGCTTATTGTCCCTGATTTCGAAAGTCTCAAACGCTACGCGAAGAACAAGTCTATCGCCTTTTCTTCGCCGGAGGAACTCGTCAAGCACCCCGAAATCCGGGAGCTGATCTCCGGAGAGGTGGACAAAGTCAACGCCACGCTCGCGCGATACGAGCAGATAAAATATTTTACGATTCTGGAGCGTCCCTTTGACATCGCCACCGGCGAACTCACGCCGACGCTGAAGGTCAAGCGCCGGGTGGTGAATGAAAAATACCGCAAGCAGATTGAAGAGATGTACAACAAATAAATTTTACAACATTTGCAGAAAGTTCGTTTCGGCTCCGGCGGCGGCATTCGGATCAGCCCGCCGCCGTTTTTTAATCGAAAAAATTCAAAATTTTTTATGCTGCCCGCATAGCCTCTCGCGAATTTTCTTTTCCATGCCCCGGTGAAGATAGAGACATATTTTTTGCAAAAAATTTCTTTTTATGCGAAAAATAAAAAACAAACGGAATGCCGATGGAGGTTCCATGGCCGAAAATTCCAGCAAAGTGATGAGCGCGAAAGAAGCGATTGCCCGGTTCGTCAAAGACGGCGATCATCTGGTAATCGGCAATTACACGGTGGGCACCTGCGCCGAACTTGTTTTCGAAGTGATTCGCCAGCGGAAAAAAGGGCTGACGCTCTACTCCCAGTCCGGCGTCTTTGACGTGGAAGTGCTGGTGGCGGGCGGCTGCGTGAACAGACTGGTTTCCACATACGTGTACCGTGCGGGCGGCAAGGAAGGCGGTTCGGCGGTTGAAAGGGCTTTGAAAGCGGGAACCCTGGAGATGGAAGACTACACCAATTTCCAGTACAACGCCCGTCTGGTGGCCGGCATGCACGGCTTCACCTTCATGCAGGTGTTCGAAGGAGCGATGGTCACCGATCTTTTCAAGAAACGATCTTTCATAGGCGACAACAAATACAAAGTCATCGATTGTCCCTACACCGGCAAAAAAATCTTGACCGTGCCGGCGGCCACTCCGGATGTCTGCATTGTTCACGTCCAGCGGGCCGATAAATTCGGCAACGCCCAGTACTGGGGCGCGCTGGGCAGCGTGACGGCGGCGGCTTTGGCCAGCAAAAGAATCGTGGTGTCCTGCGAAGAAATCGTCGAACACGACATCATCCAGTCCAGTCCGCATCTGACCATCATCCCGGGATACCGGGTCGACGCGGTCGTGGAGATCCCCTGGGGCGCACATCCCACGGAAGTCTTAGGTTATTACAACCTCGATCGTACCATGTACGCCCTGTTTTTTCTGATGGACATGCGGGGAGACAGCCTCATGGCCTGGATGGATGAGTGGATATACAACTGCCCGGACCGCCGGGCTTATATCGATCACTACATTGCTTCTTACGGAGCGGGAAAACTCGACGCCATCCGGGCGAAATCCTATTTTTCGGCGCCGGCCAATTACGGCGCGGCCTTCACCTCCTGCTGGGACAACGACGACCGGGAACGCACGATGGGTGTGACGCTGGAAGAAATGGAAAGAATTCTGGAAGAAAGGGGCTTGCTCTATGGCTAAAAAATACACGCTTGATGAACTGCTGATCATCACCGCCGCGCGAGAAATTCACGACAGTGAAAATGTGATTCTGGGCGTCGGCCTGCCCACCACGGCCGGCGCCATGGCCAAGGCTCTGCACGCCCCCGGGGCGACGCTCATGATGGAATCCGGCATCATTGATTTCCGGCCGCTGGTGCCGCCCAATCATATCGCGGACGCCAATGCCTGCCGCGGCTTTTCCTATGCCACGGATCTTTTTTCCGCTTTCACCATGACCTACCGCGGATTTGTGGACGTCTGCTTTCTGGGTGTGGCGCAGATTGACAAGTTCGGCAACGTCAACACGACGGTGGTCGGGGATTACTACAAGCCTCAAGCGCGTCTGCCGGGTGCGGGCGGGGCGCCGGATTTCATTTCCTACGCCAAACGCACCGTCCTGACCATGCGCGGCGGCGAGTTTGTCAACAAACTGGATTATTTCACGTCTCCGGGATATCTCGACGGCGGCGACAGCCGGGAACGATCAGGACTTTTCCCGAAAGGATCAGGGCCCACCATGCTGCTGACGACCAAGGGAATCTTCCGCTTTCATCCGCAAACCAAGGAAATCTACCTTGCCCAGGTTCATCCCGGCGTGACGGTAGATATGATCCGCAAGGATGTGCCCTGGGATTTGAAAGTGGCGGACAAAGTGACCGAAACCGCCAGACCGACCGACGAGGAAATTGATTTCGTGAGGAGATTCGCTCCGACGGAAGCGGTGGGCAGAAAATTGATGTATGAACTGGGGATGGCCCATGCGATCCGGCAGGCGCAGGCGCGAGGCAAGTAATCCAGTGCAGGAAAAAACAACTCATGCATGAACTGCCCATCACCGAAGAAATTTTGAAGATCGTGTTGCGGCATGCCCGAAGCAACGGCGTCGCGAAAGTTTTATCAATCACGTTGCAGATCGGCAAACTCAGCGATTTGGAGGATGAATGGCTTCAGCGCTATTTTGATTATTTGAGCAAGGGGACGGCGGCGGAAGGAGCGCGATTGAAAATCGAACGGATGCCGCTGAAGTTTCACTGCAACGCCTGCGGTCATTCCTATGAAACGCAAACGGCTGATCTGGGAAACCTTATTTGTCCGAACTGCGGAGAAGCCGATAACGCCGCACTGGTTTCCGGAAGAGAGTATTTCATCAAAGAAATGGAGGCGCAGTAAGCCCCATGGAAGAAGTGAAACTCATCGAAGTCAAGGAGGACATTCTGGCCGATAACCTCAAAACGGCTGCCGAACTCAGAGAACAGCTGCGCCGGACAAAAACCATGCTGATCAACCTGATGTCCTCACCGGGATCGGGAAAGACCAGCCTGATTCTGCGGACCATCGCCGGACTTCGAGACCATCTTCGTCTGGGCGTCATTGAGGCGGATATCGAATCCAAGGTGGACGCCGAAAAAGTGGCGGCTCAAGGCATTGAGGCCGTTCAGTTAAGGACGGGAGGCTTTTGTCACCTGGATGCGGTTATGGTAACCCAGGGCCTCGGCGAATTGAAGGCGGCGGATCTTGACCTCGTGATTATCGAAAACGTGGGCAACCTGGTCTGTCCGGCGGAATTCGATACCGGTGCCCATAAAAATGTGATGATTTTGAGTGTGCCGGAAGGGGATGACAAACCGCTTAAATACCCCCTGATGTTTTCCATCTGTGACGTGCTGTTGGTCAATAAAATTGATTATCTGCCGCTGAGCGATTTCGATTTGGAGGCCATGCGCAAGAGGGTTCTGGCGCTGAATCCCAGGATTGAAATCATGGAGGTTTCCTGCAAAACGGGAGCGGGAATCGACCAATGGGTTGGCTGGCTGAAGAAAGAAGTTGAGGGGTTTAAAAATTTAAAATAGATTCTTCTGCAATGACCTGATAGAAATTTACAACATAAGGAAAGGATGAAAAATATGAATATCGAAGAAAAATATAAACAAGCCGGAGAAATCATCAGCCAGGCGGGAGGCACGCCGCTGCCGGTCAACGATACGCTGATCAAAATTTTGAAATATTTTATCATGGAAGACGAACTGGATTTTATCGCTGCTTTCGCGGAGAAGAAATCGCAAACCATGGATCAGTTGAAACAATCCAGCGGCCTGCCGGAGGATGAAATCCATCGAAAAGTCAAAGCGTTGGCCTCCAGAGGCGTCATTTTCAATCAGCCCAACAGCAAGGGTGTGATGGTTTACCGGCTGCTGCCGCTGTTCAACGTCGGGACATTTGAATACAAGTTCATGGGCAAACTGGAGAAAACGCCCAGAGACAGGGAAATCAGCGATTTGTTTAGCCAGCTGTTCGTGGATTTGCGCAATCTGGTGCAGGATAATTACGACGTGATCGTACCCGTGCTGATGAATATGCCTCCCGTGGACCGGACCGTTCCCGTTCTGGTGAACAAGCCTCGGAAAGAAACGGTCAAAATCGTCATTAACCAGAAACTGGAAGGCGCGCAGGAAAGGATCGTTCCGTCACGCCGGGTGGAAGAGCTGATTCAGAAATTTGACGAGATCGCGCTGGGTCACTGTTTCTGCCGGCATTACAAGGACATGACGGGAAACCCCTGCAAGCAGACGGCGGAGAGAGAAACCTGTTTCACGTTCGGAAAGTCGGCACGATTCACTTCCGAACAGGGATTTTCAAGGATGATCACCAAGGAAGAGGCGCTGCGGGTGTTGAAAAAGGCCGAGGAAGACGGTCTGGTGCACAAGGCTTATCATCCGAATTTCGACATCAGCAAGGATGAAACAAGCATCTGCAATTGCTGCCGTTGCTGCTGCGCCAATGCCGTTGATAACATGATCGCACCCATCAGTACCGTGACTCATTTTCTCGCGCAGGTCAATCCGGATCTTTGTATCGGCTGCGGCAAATGCGTGAAGGAATGCCATACCTACGCGGCTTATTTGGGGGAGGACAAAAAAGCGCACCGCAGGGAAGAGCGGTGCATCGGCTGCGGAGTTTGCGCGCATTTCTGTCCGAAGAACGCCATCACGCTGATTGAGGGCGAAAGAATCGTCCGCATTCCGCCCCCCCGGCGTCACTAAATCTCGGCATATTCGGCCTTTAACCGGACGTCCTGTGTTTCTTGCGCAAGAGCGAACCCGCCGGTGCCGGCTTGGGACACGGCAGATAAATCAGTTGCGCATTATCGGCATGGGCAACCGGTTCCCCCCGGGCATCGCTCATGGCCGCCGTATCGATCCCTACGGTGTCAGCGGGCAATAAAAGCTCTATGGCCTCTCCGGCGCGAAGAGGGTTGCGCGTTTCGACGAGAATTCTTCTTCCCCGTTCATCGTAATTTAAAACAACTCCGGCCGGCTCATGGGTTTGAACGTATTTGACGCGTGGATTTGTTTCGGTTATTTTTTCTTCCGCAAAAGCGAATCCCGTCGTATAGCCGCGGTGGGACACCGTCGCCAGTTCTTCCAGCCACTCTTTCCCGCACCGATATTTTTCACCCTGTTCCATCAGGGCGTCCAGCGCCTGGCGGTAGGCGCGCGTCACGACCGCCACATAATAGGACGATTTCATGCGGCCTTCAATCTTCAGGCTTGTTGCGCCGGATTCAATAACGTCGGGAAGATGATTGATCAGGCATAGATCCTTGGAACTGAGGAGGTAGCTGTACCGGTCGTCTTCCTGCAGAATCAGCGGGTCATCGGGTCTGGTGGATTCATAAAGCAGATATTCCCAGCGGCAGGGCTGGGAGCAATCCCCCGCATTGGCGCTGCGGCGGTTGCGGAAAGCGGACAGATAGCAGCGTCCGGAATAGGCCATGCACATCGCGCCGTGAACGAAGATTTCAAGCTCCACATCGGGGATGGCCGAGGCGATGTCTCTGATTTCCATGAGATTGAGTTCCCGCGCCGGAATAATCCGCCGAACACCCTGATCGCGCCAAAACCTCACGGCTTCGCGGTTGGTGGTATTGGCCTGCGTGCTCAAATGAATCGGCATGTTGGGCGCCAGGCGTTGGACCGCGCGGAGCATGCCCGGCTCGCTGACAATAACGGCGTCGACTCCCGTTGCGGCCAGCTCCGGAATTATTTTCTCCGCCCGCTCCAGATCGGAATTCCGGCAGAAGGTATTGGCCGCCGCGTAAACCTTCACCGCCTTGGCGTGCGCTTCTTGTACACCTGCGGCTAAATCATCCATGGACATTTCGGATGAGCCAGCCCTGAGGCTCAGACCTTCAACGCCGACATACACCGCGTCGGCCCCATAGAGCAGCGCCGTCTTCAATTTTTCCAGGTTTCCCGCGGGTATCAATAATTCCGGTTTGCGCATCGGCCTTCTCATCGTATTATGACCTTGTGGATATTAGCAAAAAAAACGGCCCGAGACAAACCCGGCAGAAGCCCGATGCGGCGGTCGGTATTCAGGGGCGCGACGATGGGATGACGGCGATTGGATAAAGAGGACGTGATTTTTTACGTCCCTGCGGTCATGATGATCAGTTGCACAGTTTGCGGACCTGTTCGAGGACTTTCAGGGACTTAATTTCCCGTCCGAGAATATGCGCGATGAAGTTCACGAGCAGGTTGCGGGATTCGGTGGCCAGCGCGTCATTCATCGCGACACATTTTATTTTGTCCGTCTCGATGTCTTTGCCCAAAAGAAGCGTTCTGACAGTGCCGGCCGAGATCGGTTGTCCATAGCCTTTGGTCCCGGCGCAGGCGGCGCATTTGATGCCGCCTTCATGGGCTTGAAAATAATATGAATTTCCGTTGGTCACCGGGGTTTTACAGACGATGCAATGTTCGATGGCCGGTTCAAAACCGGTTAATTTCAATAGTCGCATCTCAAAAAAACGCACGAGGGCGTCAGACGCTTTTTCCCTCTCCAGAAGGATCAGGAAATCCTGCAGAAGCTGAAAGATTTTTTCGTTTTTTTTCCCTTCCGGGCTGAAGTGATCCGTGAGGTCAATAAAATAGGAAGCAATCAGCGTTTTTTCCATGTCCTGCCGAATGGCGGGATAGTGATCAATGATGTCACACGCTTCAATAAAGGCCATCATGTCGCGGCTTTTGCGGGTGAAAATGATGTTGGCCAGGGAGAACGGTTCGAAAACATTGGCAAATCTTTTTTTGCTTCTCTTGGCGCCTTTGGCGATTCCTTTGATTTTACCGAAGTCGTGGCTGTAGAATGATACAATTAAATCCGATTCGCTGTAAGGCAGGGTGCGCAAAACGAAAGCGGCGGTTTTGAGCGTTTCTCTAGCGGTCATCGTATTTGATTTCTCCGCCGACAATGGTCAGGATGGCCTTGCCCCGCATGGCGCGTCCGTCAAACGGCGAATTCTTTCCGCGCGAACGAAACGACTGAACGTCAACCGTCCATTGCCGGAGAGGATCGATGACGGTGACGTCGGCGTCGGCTCCTTCTTTGAGCGTTCCTTTGGGCAAATTCAGGATGCGCGCGGGATGGACGGTCATCTTGGCGATGAGTTCCGGCCAGTTGAGCGTTTTATCTTGAACAAGATTTAAGCTCAACGCCAACGAGGTTTCCAGGCCGCTGATGCCGTTGGCGGCGTATTCGAATTCCACCTCTTTGTCCGTGCGTCCGTGGGGGGCGTGATCGCAGGCGATGACGTCAATCGTTCCGTCGGCAAGACCTTCTTTGACGGCCTTGACGTCCTGTTCGCTTCTCAAGGGAGGATTGACCTTCAAATGCGTGTCGTAGCTCTGAAGGGATTCGTCCGTCAGGGTAAAATAGTGCGGCGCCGTTTCCGCGGTGACCTTGACGCCTCTTTTCTTGGCTTCACGGATCAATCGTACGGAGCCGGTCGTGCTGACGTGCGCGATATGAAGGGCCGTTCGGGTGTATTCAGCAATCAGAATGTCGCGGGCGACGATGATATCCTCTGCGATGGAAGGGATGCCGCGGAGCCCGAGGATCGTAGAAAAATATCCCTCGTTCATCAGGCCGCTTGCGGATAGATTGATATCCTCGCAGTGCGAAATGACCGGCAACTGCAGGGAATGAGCGTATTCCAGCGCCCGCCGCATCAGCGCCGCATCCATGACCGGCCTGCCGTCATCGGAGAGGGCGACGATTCCCGCTTCTTTTAAATCCCAGAATTCTGTCAGCTGGGAGCCGGCGGAGTTTATGCTGATGGCTCCGATGGGATAAACATGGGCAAGGGAGACTTCCGCCGCCTTGCGGATGATAAATTCGGTAACGGAACGGCTGTCATTGACGGGGAGAGTGTTGGGCATGCAGGCGATCGAGGTAAATCCGCCGGCGACGGCCGCGGCCGCGCCCGAAGCGATGGTTTCCTTGTACTCGTAACCCGGTTCGCGCAGATGCGTATGCATGTCAATCAAACCGGGGACAATGATCATTCCCGGCAGGTCGATGATTTTGGTGATTTTATCTGTGTCCCTGGATTTCGACGCCTTGATCAGGTTGGTGCCGATTTTGGCGATTTTCCCGTTTTCAATGAAAATATCCAGACGGGAATCCAGATTCTGCGAAGGATCGATCAATCTTGCGCCCGTGAGTAGAAGCTTCATTCGCCACCTCCGACCAGCAGATACAGCAGCGCCATTCTGACAGCCACCCCTTTGTTCACCTGATCCAAAATGACGGAGCACGAGGGGTCGTCGGCGATATCCGGGGAAATTTCCACGCCGCGGTTCATCGGCCCGGGGTGCATGACGATGACATTGGGTTTGGCGAGCTTGATGTTGCCGGGGTTGAGGCTGAACCTCTGGGCGTATTCGCGCAGAGAGGGAAAGATGTTCTGCTTCTGCCGTTCCAGCTGAATGCGCAACATCATGACCACGTCAGCATCAAGGATGGCCTCTTCGATTCTGGAGAAAACCTTGACCCCCATCCGTTCGATTTCGCGCGGCAACATGGTCGCCGGACCGGCCAACACCACCTGGGCGCCCATTTTGGTCAAGCCGTAGATATTGGAGCGGGCGACGCGGCTGTGCTCGATGTCGCCGATGATGGCCACTTTCAATCCGGCGATGTTCCCTTTATGTTCCTTGATGGTCATCAAATCCAGCAGGGCCTGCGTCGGATGCTCGTGCGCGCCGTCCCCGGCGTTGATGACGGACTGTTTGACGAATTTGGCCAGCAGGTGCGGGGCGCCCGCGGCGCTGTGCCGGATGACGATGACGTCCGGATTCATCGCTTCCAGGTTGCGGGCGGTGTCCAGGAGCGTTTCTCCCTTGACCATGGAACTGGTGGACGCCGAAATGTTGATGGTGTCGGCGCTAAGCCTTTTTCCGGCAATTTCAAACGAAGTTCTCGTGCGGGTGCTGGGTTCATAAAAGAGATTAATGATGGTTTTGCCGCGCAGGGTCGGAACCTTCTTGATGGGACGGGTGGAAATTTCCAGAAAAGACGCCGCCGTTTCCAGGATCAAGTTGATCTCATCGACGGACAGGTCTTTTATTCCGAGAATGTCTTTTCTTTCAAACTTCATGCAGATCCGTCATCTTTGGGTTAAGTTTCTTCTTCAATGACCACCTGATCCACGCCGTTTTTCTCCACCAGGTCCACCCGTACGGCTTCCCAGAGCGACGACGGGAGGTTTTTTCCGACAAAATCGGCCCGGATGGGCAATTCACGGTGGCCGCGATCGATCAAGACGGCCAGCTGGATCATTTTGGGGCGGCCAAAATCAATCAAGGCGTCCATGGCAGCGCGGATGGTCCGACCGGTGAAAAGCACGTCGTCAACCAGAATGACGATTTTATCATCCAGCGAAAAATTGATTCTTGTTTCGCCCAGACGCGGTTTTTTGCGGGAGACGGAAAGATCATCGCGGTAAAGGGTGATATCCAGAATTCCCAGCGGAATGTTGCCGTTTTCAATCTCCGACATTTTTTTCTGCAGGTGCTGCGCCAGATAAACCCCTCCCGTCCTGATGCCCACCAGCACTACATTTTCCATGCCTTTGTTCTTTTCCAGAATTTCGTAGGCAATGCGGGTCAGACAGCGTTCAATGCCGTCCTTGTCCATGACCGTTTTTATTTTTTTGTTTTCCGGCATCTGGAGCATCCTGGCGTTTGGGTTAAAAAAAAGCCTTTCCCCGTGCAAGGGAAAGGCTTAAACTTGAAAACCGTTTAAATTGTTCATTTTGGGGTCCTTTTTCAATCTCGCCGGATCAAATTAAAAGGTGTCTTTTCATACATCCCTTCTGACCGGGTGTCAAGGAATAAAATCAGCAAATTTCAGGGAGATTTAGTGCAGTATTTTCCCCAGTCTTTCCCAGCGCAGATTATGTTCGTCTCGGTTCCATGACCAGTAGATGATGAAAGCTTTGCCCTCAACGTCTTTCAGATCCACAAATCCCCAGAAACGGCTGTCCAAGCTTTCATCGCGGTTGTCGCCCATCACAAAAATGGCTTTGGGTGGAACGATCACCGGTCCGAAATTATCCCGCGTGTCGAAAGCCTGTGCGTGAATGTTTTTGTCGGAATAAACGCCGTAAGCGTCCTGATATTCCTGATCATTGATGAATATTTTTTTGTTTCTGATTTCTATCTTATCGCCCCCGACGCCGATCACGCGCTTGATGAAATCTTTGGAGCGGTCATTCGGAAAGATAAAAACGACGATATCGCCCCTCTTGGGTCGGCTCACGGGAATCAGCGTATTTCTCAGCAGCGGCAATTTGACGCCATAGATGAATTTGTTGACCAGAATGTGATCGCCGACAAGCAAGGTCGGCACCATGGAACGCGAGGGGATTTTATAGGCGCAGACAATAAAGGTGCGGATAAACAGCGCAATCAAAATGGCAATGATGATGGATTCCACGTATTCTTTCGTTCTTGATTTGCTTTTTTCGTTTTGGGTCATGGCGGTGGGGTTCCTTTTATGAATAAATATGGGCTAGCGAGAACGCTATCATAAAAAGGGAAATAAATCCCTTGATGAGATTCTTGCCGGTGATTGAGACCAGCGCGTGCCGAAGTGTCCGGTGCGGAGGCTTGAGTCTGTATTGACGGATGATTTCCGTCATCAGCAGGCCGGTTAATCCTCCCAGAACGAATCCGGTCCATGCTCCCGGCCCACCCCAGAAGGGGGTCAGTAAAAAAACGCCCGTCAAGGCACCGGCCGCCGCCGACCAGACGGATCTCTTGGAATAAACCGGCTGGTCGCTTTCATCGGCCACGGCGTAAAATTCCACCGCTTCGGCGGCCACGGCACAGAAAAACAGAATCAGGATGATTTTGAAGCCGATTTGCTCAAAGCCGGTGAAGGCGGAAAACATAAGCACGTCAAAAAAGATGACGACGGTTCCGGGGAGGCCGAAGAAATTCAGGAAGATTCCCAGAAACAGTATCAGAAAAAAAATCGTCAGAGCCGCTGCGGTGAAAAAAGACAAGGTCTTATCCTCTCTTGGTCTTCGCGATTCGCAAATTTTTAAAAAGCAAAACAATGGTGCATGCAATATAGATGGATGAGTAGGTTCCGATGACGACTCCCACCAGCAGGGCGAAGGCGAAGTCGTGAATGACCGCGCCGCCGAAAATATAGAGCGCCAGGACCGTCAGAAAAACGGTCAGCGACGTGAGTACCGTCCTGCTCAGTGTCTGGTTGATACTCACGTTAATGATGTCGCTCAGCCTTTTTTTCAGGTTTAATTTGACATTTTCCTTGATCCGGTCGAGCGTGACGATGGTGTCGTTGATGGAAAATCCAATAATGAAAATCAGTGCCGCCAGAATGGTGATGGTGAATTCCATGTTCATGATGGAAATTGCGCCGATGGTAATGATGACGTCATGGACCAAGGCTAAAATGCCGCCCAGGGCATAGCGGAATTCAAAACGCCAGCCCACATAGATCAGCATGGCCATCCAGGACAAAATGACGGCGACGACGGCCTTGCGTTTGAAATCGGCGCCGACTTTGGAACCGACGACCTCGATGCGGCGGATTTCATAGTTTTGACTGAAGGCCGCCGTCAGGGGTTTCTCAACGTTCGTGGCGAGCATTTCCTGCGAAGAGAAGGATTCCGCGGTGCGGATGAGAAATTCCTTTTCGCCGAACTGCTGAATGATGCTGTTGTGGAGTTTCGTGTCCTTTAATGCCGCACGGATCTGATCGGCGGAAACATTTTGGGAAAACTTGACTTGAATGATTGAACCGCCCGCGAAATCAATGCCGGGATTCAAGCCGCCGTGATAAATGACCGATCCGATGCTGATGAGAATTAAAACGGCGGAAAAAACAACCGCGTATTTTATTTTTCCGACAAAATCTAGATTTGTTCCTGGTTTGATCAGCTCCATCATGGGGGTATCTCCTGCTTTCACTGAATTTTAAATGCTCAGTTTCTTGATATTAAAGTTCCATATGACATAATCGAAAATGATGCGGGTGACGAAAATAGCCGTAAACAAACTGGCCAGAAGACCGATGATCGTCGTGACCGCGAATCCCTTGATCGGGCCGGTGCCGAACATGATCAGAAAAGCGGCCGCCACGATGCCCGTGACGTGGGTGTCGATAATCGTCAGGAAAGCGCGGCTGTATCCCGTTTCCACCGCCAGCCGGATGGTTTTTCCGGTGCGCAGCTCTTCCCGAATGCGTTCGAAGATCAAGATGTTGGCGTCCACAGCGACACCGACCGTCAGCAGCAATCCCGCGATGCCCGGCAGGGTCAGCGTGGCACGGAACGCCGCCAGGATACCCAGCACCAGGAAAATATTGAGAATGAGCGCCAAGTCGGCCACGGCACCCGAAAGACGATAATAGAGAATCATGAATAAGATGACAAAGACGGAACCGATGATGGTCGCCATAATGCCCTGCCGGATGGAGTCGCTGCCCAGCGAGGGGCCGACGGTCCTTTCCTCCAGAATGTTTACCGGAGCGGGCAGAGCGCCTGCGCGAAGGACAATCGCCAGATCGCGGGCTTCATCCAAGGTGAAATTTCCGGTGATCTGTGCGTGTCCGCCGGCGATGCGCTCCTGAATGACCGGTGCGGAATGCACCACGCCGTCGAGGACAATCGCCAGACGTTTGCGGACGTTTTCTCCGGTGATTCTTTCAAAGTCTGCGGCCCCCTGGGAATTGAATTTCAGGGAAACGCTGGGTTCGCCGAAGCGGTCGGAGATCTGAACTTTGGCCGTTTCCAGCGATGCGCCGGTCAGGAGGGCCTTGTTTTTCAGCAGATACGGCGTCGACCCCCGTTCGCCGGTCGTTCGGTCGGCGCGCAAACCGTAGGCAATGATGTCGCCGTCCGGAATGTTGCCGCGCAGGGCTTCCTCCAGGGAATTTTCGTCATCGACCAGTTTGAATTCCAGAAGAGCGGTCTTGCCGATCAGGTTTTTCGCCCGCTCCGGATCCTTGATGCCGGGAAGCTGAATGAGGATGCGGTCCTCGCCCTGCGGTACAATTTCCGGTTCCGTGATGCCGAACTGATCCACGCGGTTGCGGATGGTTTCCAGCGAATGCTCCATGGTCAGTTTTTTGAGTTCATGAGCTCGGCGTTCGTTGAATTTCAGCGTGACAAGCTGGCTGTCCTGCCGCGGAGAAGTAGACGCGATTTCGAGATCCGGATAATGATCGCGCAGGACATTTTCCAGAACGGATTTATCGGCGGCCTCGGTCAATTCCAGGACTATGGCGGTATCCGCGGTTTTTTCCAGATTGCGGAAACGAACTTTGTTGTCCATCAGAGTCTCTTTTAACTCGGCGGACATACGCTCCAGCATGGTCTCCAGCGCCTTGGCGGTGTCAATTTCCAGAACCAGGTGGGAACCTCCCTGCAAATCCAGTCCCAGATGAATTTTGTCCTTCGGCAGGTATTTGTCCCACGGTGCGGGGATATTGGAAACGAAGGTCGGAAGCAGAAAGTACAGCGTACCTAAAGCAACCGTTAAAAAAATAGCGACCCGGATTTTTAAAGACTGAATCATAAGACGGCCCCTTTCTTTATGACTTCGCCGATGGCGTTGTGGATGCGGATCCCGATTTCTGCAGGACCGCGCCGATGGCGCTGCGGGCGACTTTTATTCTGACCTTATCGGCGATCTCCAGCGTCACGACCGCGTCGGTCAGGCCCGTGATTTTGCCGTGGATGCCGCCGGTGGTCATGACCATGTCGCCGTAAGCCAGGTTGTTGAGCATGGCCTGCAATTCTTTTTGCTTCTTTTGCTGCGGACGGATGAGCAGTACATAAAAAATTACAAAAATAATCACCATCGTAATGACAAAGCCCCAGTCCGCGCCGCCGGCCTGTCCTCCGCCGGGCGCGCTGCCCATGGCATAAGCGAATGTAGTCAAGATAATTTCCTCCTTTTTTAAGTGTGCTCTTTATCAGATTTTTTTATAATGTCACCTAAAATTTAAAATCTTTCTGCAACTTTGCAAAACGGTCTTCCCAAATGGCCTGCCTGATTGTTTCCATCAGCCGCATGTAATAGCGCACATTATGGATGGTATTCAATACCATCGCCAGGATCTCGCCGGCGACATACAGGTGCCTGAGATAGCCCCGGGAATAATTTTTGCAGGTGTAGCAATCGCAAGTCTCGTCCAGCGGATGATGGTCCTCCCGCCAGCGGGCGTTTTTTATAACAACATTTTCCGTGTTTGTAAACAACAATCCATGCCGCGCGCAGCGGGTGGGAATGACGCAGTCAAACAGGTCTACGCCCCGGGAGACGGCAAATACAATGTCCGCCGGCGTGCCCACGCCCATCAGGTATCGCGGCTTTTCCGAAGGCATCTCCGGGGTGATGACATCAGCGATTTGATACATAATGTCCTTCGGCTCGCCGACGCTGACGCCGCCTAAGGCGTAGCCGTCGAAATCCAGTGCGGCCATTGTCGCCACCGCCTGACGGCGCAAATCCAGATAGGAACTTCCCTGAATGATGCCGAAGAGGGCGCGCTCGTGGTCGGTTTGCGCCGACTTGCAGAGCTCGGCCCACCGCAGCGTCAGCCGCAGGGATTTTTCCGCTTCCGCCCGCGTGGCCGGATAGGGCGTGCATTCATCCAGGCACATCATGATGTCCGCGCCGAGCGCTTCCTGGATTTCAACGGCTCTCTGCGGCGTCAGGACGTGCCGGGAGCCGTCAATGTGCGAACGGAAGATCGCGCCCTCGGGGATGATTTTGCGCAGCGGGCCGAGGCTGAAGACCTGGAAGCCGCCGCTGTCGGTCAAAATCGGATGCGGCCAGTTCATGAATCGGTGGAGGCCGCCCAGCTTTCTGATGATTTCATGCCCGGGACGCAGATACAGATGGTAGGTGTTGCTCAAAATGATTTCCGCGCCGCAGTTTCTGATCTCTTCAGGCAGCATGGATTTGACGGTGCCCTGCGTCCCCACCGGCATGAAGGCCGGCGTGCGCACGACGCCGTGGCCGGTCGTTATTTTTCCCAGGCGGGCCGCCGTCTGGGAATCTTTTTTTATTAAATCGAAGCGAAACATTTTCCCCTTGCCTAAAGAATCAGCATGCAGTCGCCGTAACTGTAAAACAGGTATCGTTCCTCCACGGCGTGCGCGTATGCTTTTCGAGTCAAATCCGTTCCCGCAAAAGCGCACACCAGCAGAAACAGCGACGAGCGCGGCAGATGAAAATTGGTCAGCAGGCCGTTGACCCTCTTGAATGAATAGCCGGGATAGATGAAAAGGCGGGTCCAGCCTTCCTGCGGCCGGACACAGCCGTCCGTGTCGGTGGCGCTTTCGATCGCGCGCGTGGAGGTGGTTCCGACGGCGATCACCCGCTTCGCGCCGTTGATGATCCGGCTGCTCTCCTGGCTGATTTCATAGTATTCGGATTCCATCGCGTGTCGCTCGACGTCTTCGGTTTCAATCGGAAGAAACGTTCCGTAACCGACATGCAGGGTCACCGCCGCGATGGAGACGCCGCGTGTTTTCAGGGTTTCCAGTATATTTTCCGTGAAATGCAGCCCGGCGGTCGGCGCCGCGACCGAACCGGGTTTTCTGGCGTAAACCGTCTGATAACGCTCACGGTCGACAGAATCGTCGTCGCCGTTTTTGGGGCGTTTGATGTAGGGGGGGAGGGGCGTTTTGCCGAATCGTTCCAGGTACCCGTCAAAATTAACGGGGGTAATAAATTCCACGAGCCATTTTTTTTCAGACAGGCGCTGAACGATTTTCGCCTCGCCGTTTTCTTCCAGCCGAATGATGTCCTTTTCGCGCAATCTCTTGGCCGGCCGCAGGAGAACTTCCCAAAGCTCGCTTTGCCTATCGGTCCTTTGAGGGGCCAGCAGCAGGATTTCCACAGTGCCGCCGGTCGGTTTTTTGCCGAAGAGCCTGGCGGGGATCACCCGGGAATCGTTGACGACCAGCACATCGCCTTCGCAGAGAAAATCGGGAAATTGAAAGAAAGAAAAATCCAAAAAGCTTCCTTTTTGTCTGTCCAGAAACAGCATTCGGGATTGATCCCTTTTTTCACGCGGGTGTTGGGCGATCAGTTCATCCGGCAGCGAATATGAAAAATCATGCAGTTTCATTTTTTTGATGTTTGGGTTTCGGGCCAATAACAAAAAAACGCGGCGATTGTCAATGCCTGTGCGATCAGTTTCTGCCGAAATAAAGCAGAATCAAACCGGCGATCATGGCGGTCAATCCCAGAAATCTCAATGTGGAATCGGAAACGGACGTGATTTTGCTCAAGTAAATTTTGAGTTTTTCCGGAAAAAGAAAGTAGGGAACGCCTTCAACAATAAATACCATTCCCAGGACACAAAGAAAAAACTTCATGGTTCATCCTCTCTTTTTGTTTCATCCCATAGCGCGTCCATCTGCGCCAGCGTCGCTTCGCCGGGCTCGATGCCGCGGTCGGCGAGTTTATCCAAAACGCGATGAAAACGCCGCAGAAATTTGCCGGTCGTCCGAGATAAGGCCGTTTCGGCGTCAATGGCATGGAATCGGCTCAAATTGACCAGCGTGAAGAACACATCTCCCATTTCCTCCCGCGCTTTCTCCGGTTCGCCCGCTTTGATCGCGGCATCAAATTCTCCGAGTTCTTCCCGCAGCTTCTCAACAATATCTTCCGCCCTGGACCAGTCAAAGCCGTACTGGGAAGCGATGGCCGTGATTTTCTGCGCGCGTTTCAGGGCGGGCAGGGCCAGAGGAACGCTGTCCAGGAGGCTTTTCTTGCCGTTTGCCGTGGCGCGCTCCCGCGTTTTGATTTTCTGCCAGTTTTCCTTGACTTCTTCGACGGAATCTACTTTTTCATCGCCAAACACGTGAGGATGGCGCCGGATCATTTTTTGGATGATTTCGTCGGCGACGTCGTTCAGGGAGAACGACCCTTCTTCGGCGCTGATTTCCGTCAGAAACAATATCTGAAAAAGCAAATCGCCCAATTCCTCCTTCAGCGCCTGAGGGCTTTGCTGCGCGAGAGAATCCGCCACCTCATAGGCTTCTTCCAGGATGTATTTGCCGATGTCTTCTTTCTTTTGCTTTCTGTCCCACGGACAGCCCTCCGGCGAACGCAGTTTCCGGATGAGCGCGGTGAGTTCCCCGATTTTTAACAAGTCTTCATCCATTTGAAATCCGCTGAAAAAAGTTTTTATCCAGTAGCATACAAAAAAAATCATGGCAACACCGCAAATGCGCAAAAAGCTTGTTCATTGATAAAGCTCCGTAAATATTAAAGTTATTCCGAAACATGATTTTCCTGAATTTTGCCGGAAGATCAGAGAAAAAAGGAGGGTACCCCCCCCCCGATATTTTTATAAAAATTGTTCTTGACAAGGCAAAAAAAAGGCGTATTCTTCGCCATCAATGCATAGGCTCGATGTCCGTCGGGCCTGAAAATTTTTGAAAGGAGGTTAGCCGTTAATGAAAAAAGTATTTGCCATTTTTGTTGCCATGCTGTTGGTTGCTTCTTTTTCAGTCGTTGGTTGCAAAAAAGCTGAAGAACAGGCTCCTGCAGAACCCGCTAAGGTTGAAGCTCCTGCTCCGGCTCCGGCTCCCGAAGCTGCTCCGGCTCCGGCTCCCGAAGCTGCTCCTGCTCCGGCTCCCGCGCCCGCTAAATAATTGCTTACATCATTTGTTTGCAGGAAAAATAATTAGGCGTTCACTTTTTGTGAGCGCCTAATTTTTTTTGGACTTCCCCCTGTTGTTTTATGTTATACTATGCAAAAATGAAGAGAGGGATAAAAAAAGATTCTCGAGCGTCCTTTGACGCTTTCTGATTATCATCAAAAAAATGAGGAGGTGTTTTATGTCGGAGAGAACCAGCGATTTGCTCACGGGGCTGTTCATCGGCGGTTTGATTGGCGCCGTTCTGGGCGTGTTGTTTGCGCCCAAAAGCGGCAAGGAGACCAGAGAAGATTTGGCCCGCAAGGCGGACGAGCTTTTGGTGAAAACGAAAGAGGAATACGCAAAAGCAGTGGAAAAAAGCAAGGCCGCTTACGAGGCCGCCCTTGGGCGTCTGAAAGAATTTGAAGCCTCGGCAGAAGATCAGACGCTTGCCGCTGAAGAAAAACTCAGCGAGATTGCCCGGCAGGGGATCGAAAGCGTTGAAACCCAGAAAAACCGTTTGAAACAGGCAATTGATGCCGGTCTGGAAGCTTACCGGGAAGAGAGCACGAAATAAGTTTGACTGCGTTTTTTTGCGCAAAGGCGGATTGCGGAAATTCAAAAGCAAGGAGATAAACCATGTATCTTGACGTGGCATTAAAAATTTTGGTCAGTGTCCTGATTGCCGTGGCCGTCATCTGTATCCCAGTGCTTCTGAAATTGTGGCGCGCGGCCGATGAACTTTCGATGACCCTGCAAACGATCAATCAACGGCTTCCTCTGGTGATGAAGAACATCGAGGAAATCTCGGCCAACCTCAACAGCTCCACGGATACCCTGAATCAAAAACTGCAAAGCATCGCCAACGCTTCAGCCCGTTCGCGCCTGCTGATCACCGATGTCATCGGCAACCTCGGCTTGCTTTCGCCGCTGATTGCGCGGGTGCCCGTTTTGAGACTGTTGAGAAATAGTGTGGCTCTCATCAGGGGCTTCAGGGTTTTTTGGGATGTCCTTTTACGCGGGAAAAAGGCTTCAACGGGGTAATATGGGGAAGGTGACGTTTTCCAAGAAATGGGGTGCCGTTAAGGTTCAGAGAAAACCGGCTTCTCCAGCGGCGGAGGCCTCCAAATCCGCGGAGGATTTGGTCCGCGAGATGAAAAAGGCGCAGCAAGTCCTCGTCGGCGAAGATTATCGGGAAAAATCTCTGGCGCTCAACGGCTTGATCTGCGCCCGCTGCGGCCGGGAGTTCACCGAAGCCAACCGGCATCTTTTGACCGTGCATCACAAGGACGGCAATCATCACAACAATCCTCCGGACGGCAGCAACTGGGAAAACCTGTGCGTTTATTGCCATGAGGACGTGCACAGCCGGGAAACGCTGGCGGACTACCTCGGCGGAGAAGCAAAAGGCAGGGACGTTTCAGTGTTTTTTGAAGATGCTTCGGCAAAGCTGGGTTCGGGGCTTCTGGCCGACAAACTGCAAAAGGCGCTTCAGAAAAAATCGAAATGACCTCCGTCAGCAGAGGATGATTTTTGAATCGCCGTTTTCCTTGACCAGCTTGTCACCCACGGATGTCCCGCAATAGATGCAGCTGTAGTCGTATTTTTCGCCTTCTTGCAGCACCAAAAGCAGTCTTTTCCTGACGGCCACCGCTCTTTGGCATCTGGGGCAGAACAATTCCGTGGCGTCGAAATCCTTGTAGGCTTCCCTCCTCTTCATTTTTTATCCTCCGGAATGTTTTTCCAATCCGCAAGCCAGATGGTTGCCTCGCTGTCGCTGGGCGCTCGGTAATCGCTCCGCGGAGAGAGCGACCCGCCCGATCCCACCTTGGGGCTGTTGGGTACGCAGGATCGTTTGTACTGTGAGGTCTTGAAAAATCTATACAGGTAAACGTAGAGCCATTTCTTGATTTCTTTCAGGGTGTAGGCGTTTCTTTTGTCTTCCGGAATGTCGGGCCAGGAGCCTTTTGTTTTGTCGCGCCAGGCGTGATAGGCCAAAAAAGCGACCTTGGTCGGCAGATAACCGAAACGGGTGATGTAGAAGTTGTTGAAGTCCTGCAATTCATAAGGGCCGATGGTTTCCTCTGTTTTCTGACCGGGCCTGCCGTTCTTTTCGCCGGGGATCAACTCCGGCGAGATTTCCGTCTCCAGAACGTCCAGAAGAATTCGGGACACATCGTCGGAGAACTGGCCGGTTTTGGCCACCCACCGGATCAGGTGTTGAATCAGCGTCTTGGGCACGCTGGCGTTGACGTTGTAGTGCGACATGTGATCGCCGATACCGTAGGTGCTCCAGCCTAGAGCCAGCTCGCTCAAATCCCCCGTCCCCACGACCAGCCCATCGCGCATGTTGGCCAGACGGAACAGGTGCGCCGTGCGTTGGCCTGCCTGAACGTTTTCAAAGGTGATGTCAAAAACCTTTTTGCCTTCGGCAAACGGATGCCCGATGTCTTTGAGCATCTGCAGGCAGGCCGGCCTGATGTCTATTTCATTGGATTCCACGCCGAGGGCCTTCATCAATGTCAGGGCGTTCTGATAGGTCCTCCGGGAGGTGGCAAATCCGGGCATCGTGTAGGCTTTCACGTTTGAACGCGGCAGGTTCAGCAAATCGGCCGTTTTGGCTGCGACAATCAGGGCGTGGGTGGAATCCAAGCCGCCGGAAACGCCGATGACGATGTGCTTGATGCCGGAGGCCTGCAGGCGCTTGGCGAGTCCCTGAACCTGAATATTGTAAGCTTCGTAGCAGCGCTGGTCTCGCTTGGCGGGATCCGCCGGAATGTAGGGGAACCGCGGATATTCGCGGGACAACGCAATGCGGCCTTTGGGGATATGGAGATCAAACGGCACGCGACGCAGCGAGGCGGCACGGTCCCGATGAGCGGCGGCGTTCTGGCCGAATGTCGTCAGGCGCATCCGGTCTTGAGCGAGCCGGTCGAGGTCAATATCGCCGTAAATGATTTGCGGCTTTTGGGAAAAACGGTCGGATTCGGCCAGAAGATTGCCGTTTTCGTAAATCATCGCGTGGCCGTCCCAGGCCAAATCCGTCGTGGATTCCCCCGGTCCGGCGGCGGCGTAGAGATAGGCGGCCACGCAGCGGGCGGACTGGTTAGCGGCCAGCTGATGACGGTAATCGGATTTGCCGATGGTAATGTTGGATGCGGACAGGTTGCCGATGACCGTGGCGCCGCCCAGCGCCGCGAAGCTCGACGGCGGAACCGTAACCCAGAGGTCCTCGCAGATTTCGAGGTAAAATCTGAAATTGCGCACATTGGCGGCCTCGAAAATGATGTCGGCGCCGAAGGGAATGTTGTGCTGG
>Ga0116190_1000743_pt1 | contig 30990 bp, 22 predicted proteins | sample AD_JPNTR4_MetaG_FD_89808 | JGI IMG/M metagenome (GOLD analysis project Ga0116190, IMG submission 89808) | Active sludge microbial communities of municipal wastewater-treating anaerobic digesters from Japan - AD_JPNTR4_MetaG | ecosystem: Engineered > Bioreactor > Anaerobic > Digestate | place...
GAAAAATATTATTTCTAATTTACTGAAAATCAAATAAATTTTGTTTTATTAAATTAATTTTGTAGTTTTATCGGACAATAATGTTTTTTTTTAGTCTTTTTTTTAAGTTTTCAAATAGCATGATTTTTTGATTATTTTTTGTAAAAAACATATAATTTTACAGATATTAAATTTTGCAATTTGAAGTATAGTTTTACACTTATCTTTTTAATTTTAAGTATATCTGTTTGGGCACAACAAACATGTTCGATAAAAATATTTGTTAAACAACAAAATCAACAAGTTCTTTCCGGTGCTCAAATATATGCTCAAAAATCACATGTAAGTTTTATTACCAATGAAAAGGGATTTGCGTTGTGTGTAATTCCTTGTAAACCTGATACACTTTTAATTTCATATATTGGTTATAAGGATGTGTATGTTGCATTACCTATGATTTCCGATACAATTATACACGTTATTATGAGTATAGAAGAAATAGGTATAAACAAAGTAGTTGTTACTCAAGTAAAAGAAAATTCTCAAATAACAAATACATTGGGAGAATTACAAGTAAAGCATTCTGAATTGCGAAGTATTCCCGGTATTATGGGAGAACCGGATGTGTTACGTACTCTTTCTTTAAGTAGTGGAGTAAAACAAATAGAAGGAATGCAGGGTATTTTTGTAAGAGGTGGAAGTCAAGATCAAAATCTTATTGTATATGATGGTGCTACAGTGTATAATCCTTCTCATTTGTTAGGCTTTTTTTCTGTATTTAATTCAGATATAGTTGCATCGGCTTCATTATTTTCATCTGGGGCACCTGCATTATACGGAGGTAGATTATCGTCGGTGTTAACTATACAATCATTATCCGCAATTCCTGATAGTGTTGAAACTGCTGTTAATCTTGGTGTTTTGTCTTCTCGTGTTATGCTCAATGTTCCAATTTCACAAAAAAGTGCAATTCGAGCTTCTTTTCGTAAAACGTATCTGAATTTGTTTGTAATGCCTATAGTTGAAAAATCTCTTGAACTCAAAGATGAGGTGTCAACACAATTTGGATTTTATGATGCAACGTGTCGGTTTGATTTTAAACCAAATTTATTACATCAATTTTATATTTCGGCATATCTGGGAAAAGATAAATTTGGATTATTAAATTCTCAAACATTGCTCACAAATAATGTAAATTGGGGTAATTTTATTGTTGCGGCTCAATGGAAATACAATGCGAAAAATCGTTGGATTCATAGTATTACAGCATCGTATTCAGAATATAATTTTAATTTTTTAGCAAAACAGAGTGTGTATACATTAGGAATTGAAACAGGAATTTCAAAAAAAGAAATACAATATACTGCTAAAAAAAGATATGAAAATCATACGGTATCATATGGGGTACAAGCTAATTTTCATATGTATAATTCAGGGACTATTGATGTAACAATAGAAAATGAACCTTTTAATTCAATTCCTGCAATGCTTTCTCAAAGTTCGGAACAATCACTGTTTGTTGAAGATGAATGGTTTATTACTCCACAACTTATTTGTAATGCTTCTATTCGTATAGTTCCGTATGTTTTGCTTGGACCTTCTTCATATTATGTATATAATGATAAAGGAGAGGTAACAGATACAGTGTTTTATACTCAAAATCAAATTATGTATACTACCATAGGATTTGAACCTCGGTTACAATTACAATATAGGTTTTCATCAGATGCATCGTTAAAATTTTCTAGTATGCGTACAACCCAACAAATGCATATGGTTTCAATGCTTTCTGCAGCTTTGCCGGCCGATATTTGGTTGCCTGCAAGTAATTTTAATAAACCAATGAATGGATGGATTTCGAGTGTGGGGTATTTTAGAAACTTTAACGATAACGAGTTTTCAAGTTCTCTTTCTTTATATTATAAATCAATGCAAAATATTATTGAATTTAAAGATGGATTTATAACATTATACGCAAGTTCTTATAATCAAAAAATTACTCATGGTAAAGGATTCGCATTTGGGAGTGAATTTGTAATTAAAAAAATAAAAGGTGATTTTCAGGGGGCATTTTCATATAATTTTTCTCGTTCTTTACGTTGTTTTCAAGACTTAAATCAAGGATATTTGTATCCGGCGTCATATGACAAACCTCATGATGTTTCTATACAATTACAATATAAAATATCATCTCAATTAACGTGTAATGCATTGTGGGTATATAATAGTGGAAAAGTATATTCAGAACCTGTGTCAAAATATTTTATTGGTAAAAATGTAATAAGCGAATATGGGCCAATAAATAGTTCTCGAATGCCTGCTTATCATAGATTAGATATAGGAGCTCAGTATGTGATTGCTAAAACTGATTCGTATGAATTATTAAGCAATATATCAATCTATAATGTGTATAATAGAAAAAATACATATTATATTTATTATGAAACTATTGGAAATGTAAATGAGTTTTCAATTCAATTTGTAAAGAATTTTGTGGGATTATTTCCTATTTTACCATCTGTTTCTATTCAATTGTATTTTTAGTATATGATGAAAAAAAATGTATATATTATAAATATTATCATAATAGCAATAAGTTTCTGTAGTGTATCTTGCAGTGATAATTTTACACATTCTGATTTTAAAGCAGGAAGGGTGGTTGTTGATGGAAGTATTGAAGCAGGATCTTTCGCAAAAGTAGTATTAACCTATTCTTTGCCTCTTGATGCTAAAATTGATTCATCTGTTTATTATGATTTAGTAAACACTCGGGCAAAAGTTACCATATTTGATGGAGAACAATCGGAGGTTTTGGTATTAATAAAAAGAAAAAATTTTTTTCCGCCTCATTATTATACTACACGCACTATAAAGGGAGTACCCGGTAAAACGTATTGGCTCGAAGTTATATATTATGATGATACTATACGAGCTCAAACAACAATTCCTAATAACGTAGAACTTTCCAAGATTTGGTCAGAACCTCATGTAAATGATACAACAAAACGGTATTTATGGATTCAGATGTGTGATGATGTTCAACGTAAAGATTATTATAGGATTTTTACTCAAATTAAAGGAAAACAAAAAGATTTTGTACCAACATATCAATCGGCATTTTCTGATGAATATTTTAATGGTACATGTCCTAAAATTATGCTTTATAAAGGATTAGAAAATTTTTTCGATAAAAAGCGTGAAGATACATTTTCTGTTGGAGATACGGTATTTGTTAAAATAAGTAGTATTGACAAACAATCGTATTTGTTTTGGAGTAATTATGAAAAAGAGGTTTTCAATTCAGGAAATCCTTTTGCAGCAAATGGTTCAAATCTTACTTCAAATGTTGATAGTGGAATTGGTATATGGTGCGGATATGCAAGTAAAGTATATTCAATTATAATAAAATAACCATACGTGTAAGTTTTTATTCTCTTTTATTACTAATATATAAGTTATTAATAATCTCTAAACCATTAATATATGAGATATATTGTATACACATTTGTAGTAAGTTTATTGTTAATAGCTTGCTCATCACACAAAAAACAATCAGTACCTCAAGTAGTGATATTACAAACCAATCAAGATCTTCCGTTTGTTTTAGAATTTGAAGCGGGTAAATATTTTAATAATCCTACTTTTGCGGTGTGGATAGAAGATATGAACGAAACCTTGGTATCTACTATTTTTGTTACTAAATCAATTGCAACAGGGAAGTATGGTCATGCATATAGTAAAGATAATATATGGTTACCTGATTCGGGAATATCAATTCGCCCCGCAACTTTGCCTTATTGGTTGCATAAACAGACAAATGGCAACATTCATTCTGTATCGCCGCAAAATCCTTTAGTTCCTGATGCTGTGAGCGGAGCAACACCAAAAGGAAGTTTTACAATAGAAACAGCGGTATCTAAACAGTTGCCAAATAAGTTTCGTGTACTTTTAGAAATAAATCAAGCTTGGGATTGGAATGAATACTATACTAATGCAAAATATCCGGGAAATTTTGAATATAAAACCTCATGTCAACCTTCAGTAATATATGCAGTAACTATAGATTTACAATCACCAATTAAAACATATTATTTACAACCAATTGGTCATGGCCATTATGCAGGTGAAGATGGATTATTATATACTGATTTGCGTGGACATACAACTGCATTACAAATAGCAAAATCAATTTCTGTACAATTAAAAAAATAACATATGAAACGATTGTTGATATATATATTAATAAGTTATTCATTTACTACATATGCTCAAAATGGCGTAATAACAGGCCGTGTATACAATGAATTAACCAATGAACCTGTAGCTTTTGCATATGTAGAAATTACAGGACAACCACTCATAGGTGCTTTGACCGATTTAGATGGTAAATTTATTATAACCGGATTACCCGCAGGAATTGTAACAGTAACTGCAAGTTTTATTGGTTTTAAAACTGTGATTTCAAGGGATATACAAGTAACAAATGCAAAGCAGGCGTATGTGGAAATTGCAATGCAAAAAGATGTTCAAATGCTTGAAGGTGTTGTTGTAAAGGCATCGCCTTTTATTAAACCCGAAGAAAGTCCATTGTCTTTGCAACGAATAGGATTACAAGAAATTGATGCAAATCCTGGAAGTAACAGGGATATTTCAAAGGTTATACAATCGTTCCCGGGAGTAGGTTCTACAGTTTCTTTTAGAAATGACATTATAATTCGTGGTGGTGGACCTAATGAAAGTAGATTTTATCTTGATGGAATTGAAATACCAAACCTTAATCATTTTTCAACTCAAGGTTCAAGTGGTGGTCCTGTTGGTATTATAAATGCAGATTTTATAGGTGGTGTTGATTTTTATTCCGGTGCTTTTCCTGCTATGTATGGCAATGCTTTGAGTGGCGTGTTTGATTTTAGTCAGATTTCAGGTAATAAAGAAAAAACTAAATTTAGAGGGAGTGTAGGAGCATCAGAGCTATCGGCAACACTTGACGGACCATCAGGTGACAATTCTACCTATATAGCGTCTGTTCGTCGTTCGTATCTTCAATTTTTGTTTGATGCAATTGGATTACCGTTTTTACCAACGTTTACCGATTATCAAATAAAACATAAAACTCTATTCCCCGATAGAAGTGAGTTAACAATTGTAAGTATTGGTGCTCTTGATGATTTTAGTTTAAATTTAGGTTTGGAAAATCCAGATGAATCACAAGAATATATTTTAGCTTATTTGCCGGTAACAAAGCAATGGAGTTATGCAATAGGAGCAAATTATAAAAAATTTACCGATGCGGGATACCACAGATATGTAGTAAGTAGAAATATGCTTAATAATATATCATATAAATATCCTGAAAATAATGAAAATTTACCGCGAATATTGGATTATTCTTCGCAAGAAATGGAAAATAAAGTAAGATATGAATATGTTACTCGTAAAAACGGATATAAAATTACCTATGGACTATCAAGTGAATTTGCGAAATATACTAACGATACATATCAAAAACGTACTGTGCAAGATCAAGTTTTTGAAATAAATTATAATGCAAATATTGATTTGTTTAAATATGGTGCTTTTACACAAATCAGTAAAAAAGTTTTTGAAGAACGATTGGTTGTATCCGGTGGTTTGCGCGTAGATGGAAATTCATATTCTCCTTCAATGGCAAATCCTTTAACGCAAATTTCACCTCGTTTGTCATTGTCATACGGCCTTAACGAGAAAATTAATCTTAATTTTAATACAGGCAGATATTATCAGTTACCACCTTATACATCATTAGGATTTAAAAATAATGCAGGTGAATATGTAAATAAGAAGAATGAAATTACATATATATCAGTAAATCATATTATAAGTGGTATACAATATCAATTAAATAAACAAGTTGTTTTTACTGTAGAAGGATTTTTTAAACAATATGATAAGTATCCATTTTCAGTAAAAGATTCTATTTCATTAGCTTCAAAAGGCGGTGATTTTGGAGTACTTGGTGATGAAGAAATAATTTCAATAGGCAAGGGGCGAGCATATGGAATGGAATTTATGAATAGAATGCGTTTAACGAATGGATTTACTTCAACGGTTTCATATACGTTAGTTCGAAGTGAATCTCAAGATTATTATGGCATGTATGTGCCAACATCATGGGATAGTAAACATTTGGTAAGTGCTACATTATCTAAAAATTTTTCAAATAAATGGATTGTTGGAGCAAAATGGCGATATGTTGGTGGATTACCATATACACCTTATGATATGGAAGAGTCTGCTATTAAAGCTGTGTGGGATACCAGGGGCGGTCCTGTATTGGATTATTCACGATATAATAAAGAACGATTTAAAGCTTTTCATCAACTTGATGTTCGTGTCGATAGACGTTGGTTCTTTCAAACGTGGAGTTTTATGGTGTATGTTGATGTTCAAAATGCCTATAATTATAAGGCTCAGCAACAAGATATTATATTACGAGAAAAAGATTCTGATGGAAATTTTATACTTGAAAATGGAGACACAACATATAAATTACGTAGAATATCAAATACTTCGGGTACAGTTTTGCCAACTTTAGGAATTATGATAGAATTTTAATATTTTGAAGAGAACATAATTGCATAAAAAAAGGTTGTTTTTGAAAAACAACCTTTTTTTATATTATAATAATAAAATATATTAACCTAAATATGTTTTTAATATTTTGCTTCGTGAGGTATGTTTTAATCTACGAACAGCTTTTTCTTTAATTTGACGAACACGTTCGCGGGTTAATCCAAATTCGCTGCCAATTTCTTCAAGTGTATACGGGTTTTTTTGTCCTAACCCAAAATATAATCGAATAATACTTGCTTCACGTTCTGTAAGAGTTGAAATAGCTCGTTCAATTTCTTTACGCAATGATTCTTGCATAAGAATTTGGTCAGGCGAAGGAGTATCCTTATTGTCTAATACATCATATAATGTACCCTCTTCACTTTGAGATAAAGGAGCATCCATAGAAATGTGGCGACCGGAATTTTTAAGTGATTCTTTTACATCACGAGCACTACAATCAAGTTCTGCTGCAATTTCTTCGGCAGTTGGTTCACGTTCAAATTCTTGTTCTAAATTAGAAAGCGTTTTATTAATTTTATTAATAGAACCAATTTTGTTTAGTGGTAATCTTACAATACGTGCTTGTTCAGCTAATGCTTGTAAAATTGATTGACGAATCCACCATACTGCATACGAAATAAATTTAAAGCCACGAGTTTCATCAAAACGTTGTGCTGCTTTAATTAATCCTAAATTACCTTCATTTATTAAATCAGGTAAACTTAATCCTTGATTTTGATATTGTTTAGATACAGATACTACGAAACGTAAGTTTGCTTTAATAAGTTTATCTAATGCTTTTTGATCACCTTCGCGAATACGTTTAGCTAATTCAACTTCTTCTTCAGCAGAAATTAAATCAACTTTACCAATTTCATGTAGATATTTATCTAACGATGGTGTATCACGATTTGTAACCTGTTTAGTTATTTTAAGTTGCCTCATAGTAAAAAATCCTTTTTTATATATGTCAACATTTGTACGATATCCTTTCAGAAATAGTTTGCAAACTTCGTAATTTTTTCCTTAATATTTATATATAAACCAAAAAATAATTGTAAAAATTTATAAAATATTAATAGTTAAATAAATAAAGTTTTATATTTTTGCCGCTCCAAAAAATATATATAATGTCTAACTATTAATTATTTAAAATGACTAAAAAAGAAAAAAAACAAAACGAAGAAATCGAAAACAATGACACTTTAGATGTTACAAATGTTGAAGATGTAGAACAAATTGAAGGTGAAGATTTTGATTCTGAAGATGATGAAGATTTAGAAGATGATGAGGTTATAGAAGAAGATAGTGCATCTGATGAAGAAATTGATTCAATTGTTACCGCAGCTAAAGCTGCACAAGATGATTTTGATTGGGAAAAATTTGAAACAAATCAAAATTATTATTCAAGTAAAGAACGCGTAAATTTAGAGGCAATGTATGATAAAACATTGTCAACTGTTTCAGAAAACGAAGTGGTTGAAGGTGTTGTTGTTTCTGTATCAAAACGCGAAGTAGTTGTTAATATCGGATATAAATCAGATGGTATTGTAAATGTTAATGAATTTCGTTACAATCCTGAATTAAAACCGGGTGACAAAGTAGAGGTATTTGTTGAAAGCCAAGAAGATAAATCAGGACAATTACTATTATCACATAAAAAAGCACGTGCTCTTAAATCATGGGATCGTGTAAATCAAGCGTTAGAAGAAAACGAAATTGTAAAAGGATATGTTAAATGTCGTACTAAAGGTGGTATGATTGTAGATGTATTCGGAATAGAAGCATTCTTACCTGGTTCACAAATTGATGTGAAACCTATTCGTGATTACGATGTTTATGTAGGAAAAACAATGGAATTCAAAGTTGTTAAAATTAATCATGAATTCAAAAATGTTGTTGTTTCTCACAAAGCGCTTATTGAAGCAGAACTTGAAGTTCAGAAAAAAGAAATTATATCGAAACTTGAAAAAGGACAAGTACTTGAAGGAATCGTTAAAAATATTACAACCTATGGAGTATTTATTGACCTTGGTGGCGTAGATGGATTAATTCATATTACAGACTTATCTTGGGGACGTATTACTCATCCTGAAGAAATTGTTAAATTAGATGAGAAAATAAATGTTGTAATACTTGATTTTGATGATGAGAAAAAACGTATTGCATTAGGTTTAAAACAATTAACATCACATCCTTGGGATACTCTTGATAAAGATTTACAAATTGGTGATAAAGTAAAAGGAAAAGTTGTAGTTATGGCAGATTATGGAGCATTTGTTGAAATTGCTCCCGGAATTGAAGGGTTAATTCACGTTTCAGAAATGTCATGGTCTCAACACCTACGTAGTGCTCAAGAATTCTTAAATGTAGGAGATGAAGTTGAAGCTGTTGTTTTAACTTTGGATAGAGAAGAGCGAAAAATGTCTTTAGGTATTAAACAATTAAAAGCTGATCCTTGGGACTCAATTGATACAAAATATCCAATCAACAGTAAACATAAAGCTATAGTACGAAACTTTACAAATTTTGGTGTGTTTGTAGAAATTGAAGAAGGAGTTGATGGTTTAATTCATATTTCTGATTTATCATGGACTAAAAAAATTAAACATCCTGCAGAATTTACTTCTGTAGGTGCAGAAATTGAAGTGGTAGTATTGGAAGTTGACAAAGAAAATCGCAGATTAAGTTTAGGTCACAAACAATTAGAAGAAAATCCGTGGGATGTGTTTGAAACTATATTTAATGTAGATTCAATACATGAAGGAACTGTTGTAGAAGTGAGTGAAAAAAATGTAGTAATTGCTTTACCATATGGCGTAGAAGCTATATCTATTCCAAGTCATATTGTAAAAGAAGATGGTACTCAAGCAAAAGTTGATGAAAAATTAGACTTTAAAGTAATAGAATTCTCTAAAGATGCTAAAAAGATTTTTGTTTCACATACCAGAACTTTTGAGGATGCAAAAAAAGCACAAGAAGATTCTGAAAAACAAGCAAAAGCTGCTGCAACAAAAAAAACAATGAAAAAAATGAATGATACAATCGAGAAAACTACGCTTGGTGATGTATCTGATTTAGCTAATTTGAAATCTGAATTGAAAAAGGCAGAAGAAAAAAAAGCAAATAAAAAATAAAAATATTTTAATGTAAGCTTTGTTTTTTACAAAGCTTACATTATCTTTACTCTGTTGAAACTAAATCGGAAAAACAATGGAATGCAAAATAACAAAAAAAGACACCCATACACTGATAGAGGTATTGTCAGATAAGTTGGATTCGCAAATAGCACCATCTTTAAAGTCAGAATTAGTACTTATTTCAGGTAATAAAGAGAAAAATATTATACTTGATCTTTCAAATTGCAGATATTGCGACTCTTCTGGATTAAGTGCAATTTTAGTCGCAAACAGATTATGTAAAAATGCAAATGGTACTTTCGTTTTATGTGGTTTACAAACAGCTGTTGAACGATTAGTAACAATTTCACAACTAGATTCTGTTCTTAATATTACTCCAAATATTGAAAAAGCAGAAGAAGTTGTGTTTCAAAGTATGTAAGTAATGAAATGGAAAATGCTCTTACTATTTTAGGAAGTAGTTCAGCATTACCAACATCTCAAAGATTTTCTAGCGCTCAAGTATTACAAATGCTTGAGCGTTTTTTTTTGATTGATTGTGGAGAGGGCACCCAAATTCAATTGAGAAGAGCAAATATATCTTTTTCAAAAATACAGGCAATTTTTATTAGTCATCTCCATGGTGACCATTATCTTGGTATTTTTGGCGTTTTATCATCTTTCACTTTATTGGGAAGAAAAAAACCGCTTAGGATATTTGCACCAAAAGGATTTCAAAAAATTGTACAGTTTCAATTAGAATTTTTAGTTTCAGAATTAACATTTCCTATATATTTTATTGATTTGCCGAATGAACCATTTGCGTTAGTTCATTCTGATAAAAAGGTAGATATTTATGCATTCAAATTACATCATAGAATTGATACTTGGGGATTTTATTTTAAAGAAAAACCAAAAGATTATACCGTTTTAAAAGAAGCAATAGAGTTATATAAATTAACTATTCCTCAAATATTAACTGCTAAAAGAGGTGAGGATATAGAAATAGACAATACTCATGTTATTAAAAATAATCTTATAGCCATTCCTCCTTTAGCACCCAAATCATATGTATATATAAGTGATACATTATTTTATGCTTCTATATCGCAATATTTTCAGAATGTTACATTATTATATCATGAAGCTACATTCTCTCATAATTTGTTAGATAGAGCAAAAGAAACCTATCATTCTACAGCACTTCAGGCTGCTGAATTTGCACAAATGTGTAATGCAAAACAATTATTAATTGGGCATTTTTCTGCTCGATATAAATCTGTAATTGAACTAGAAAAAGAAGCTCAAACAATATTCCCAAATACTAAAGCTGTGCAAGATTTAGAAACATATTATTTTTAATATGCAATTGCAAATATAACACGTTGTTTCGATGGTTTTCCTGAGTATATACATGTTCCTTCTTCTGGTTTTGTATTAAAAGGTATGCAACGTATAGTAGCTTTAGTTTCTTGTTTAATTTTTTCTTCCGTTTCCGACGTGCCATCCCAGTGTGCTAAAACAAAACCTGATTGTTTTTCAATTGCTTTTTTAAATTCATCATATGAGTTTACCTCTATTGTATTGTCTTCTCTAAACCTTAGTGCTTTTTGATAAATGTTTGTTTGAATAGATTCCAGTAATTCTAGAATAGTGTGTTCTATTCCTGATATCGGATAAATTTCTTTTGTTAATGTATCTCTTCTGGCAACTTCAACTGTACCTTGTTCTATATCTCGTGGTCCTATAGCTATTCGTATAGGGACTCCTTTTAATTCATATTCTGCAAATTTCCATCCGGGCTTTTGTGTGTCTCTATTATCATACTTAACACTTATACCCAACAATTCTAATTTATTTTTAATCTTAACTGCTTTTTCTGAAATTAAAGCCAATTGCTCTTCACCTTTGTATATTGGAACTATTACAACTTGAATAGGAGCAAGTTTTGGTGGTAATACCAATCCATTATCATCAGAATGAGCCATTATAAGAGCTCCCATTAATCGAGTAGAAACTCCCCATGATGTAGCCCAAACATAATCTAAAGTACCTTCTTTAGTTGTAAATGTAACATCAAAAGCTTTTGCAAAATTTTGACCTAAAAAGTGTGATGTGCCTGATTGTAATGCTTTACCATCTTGCATGAGAGCTTCAATGGTATATGTTTCTAAAGCTCCGGCAAATCGTTCGTTAGCCGTTTTTGCACCCATAATCACAGGAAGAGCTAAGAAGTTTTCGGCAAAATCAGCATATACTCGAATCATCTTTTCTGCTTCTTCCATTGCTTCTTGTTTTGTAGCGTGAGCAGTATGTCCTTCTTGCCATAAGAATTCTGCTGTTCTTAAAAATAATCGTGTTCTCATTTCCCAACGTACAACATTGGCCCATTGATTACATAATATGGGTAAATCTCTATATGATTGTATCCAATTTTTGTATGTATTCCAAATTATGGTTTCTGATGTGGGGCGAACAATAAGCTCTTCTTCTAATTTTGCATTTTCGTCTACAATTATACCTTTACCTTCAGGGTCATTTTTAAGTCTATAGTGTGTTACAACTGCACATTCTTTTGCAAATCCTTCAACATGACTAGCTTCTTTACTAAAGAAAGATTTTGGAATAAATAATGGAAAATATGCATTTACATGTCCGGTTGCTTTAAACATTGAATCTAATTGAGCTTGCATTTTTTCCCAAATAGCATATCCATATGGTTTTATTACCATACATCCTCTAACAGCTGAATTCTCAGCTAAATCTGCTTTTACTACTAAATCATTGTACCATTGAGAATAGTTTTCACTTCTTTTTGTTAATTCTTTTGCCATATAAATATTTTTGGTATGAAAATTGAAATCGTAAAAAAACGTAATTTTTATGCAAATAAATAAAAAAATATTTATATTTTTAAAATATGGAGGACATAACAATGAAAACAATTTTTTCAATAAGTATAGTAAGCATGATAACTTTAGTTTCATGCAGTTCTTGGGAGGCATTAAATGCTCAGTACCAAGATGATGTGTATTCTCCAAGACAACAGTATGAAGTTACATCTACACCATCAAATACTAATCAAACAAAACCTGTATATGTAGATGGCACTCTTGATCCACAAGTGTATAATGATAATTTTGTACAAAAGCAAGAAGAGCAACAAAATTATGATTATCAAAATCAAGATAATTCATATGATAAGGAACCAACTATAGTAAATAATTATTATGGAAATGTGTATAGTGATGATTATTACTATTCTCGTCGTTTTTTTGATACATATACTCCTTCATATTATTATGACAATTATTGGTGGTATCCTGATTGGTCTTTTTCAATAAATATAGGAGACCCATATTGGAGTATAAGTTATCGACCATATTGGGGATGGGGATGTAGATATTATCGACCATATTATTCCGGATATTATTATGGGTATGGTTACGGTTATCCATATTCATATTATAGATATTATGATTATCCATATTATTATTCATATCCTCGATATTATTCATCAAAACCAAGATATGATTCATATGGACCAAGTTCCAGTTATAGTTCACGAAGAAGTCAAGCAGAATCACGTCCTTCAAATTCTTATTCGGGATCGTCAAAAGATGGGTCAACGTATGATAATTCGCGAACTAGAACATCTACTCCAAGTAGTTCTCCGTCTACACGATCTTATCAAAGTACAGATAGGCCTGAAAATGCTTCACCACGAGGAAGCTATGAAAGTAAATCATATTCTAATGAGCAATCAGGGTCTACACAAACAACTACTAGAACAAATTCGCCAAGTAGTTCACAATCGGGTAGAACAAGTGCAGAACAGTCAAGACCGGCAGGTGGTGAAAGACCTAATAATCCGACACAACCTAATTACAAAATGGAACAACCTACTGTGCCATCTCAAAGAAATAGTGAGTTTGTGCCTCCAGCTAGACCTAATAGTCAACCGCAAAATCAACCGCAACGTGTTCAGCCAAATTCGTCGCGTTATGATAATCAATCTTCAGGATATAAATCGGAATCAAATACTAATACAAGTGTAAATAGAGAGTATAATTCAAACCAAACTTCGAGAAGTTATAATTCAGACTATAATCAATCTCAACAAGTTACTCCTCGTTCTGGAGGCTCTCATTCTGAAGTGTATAGAAAAACTGAAACGACTTCTCAACCAAGTAGAAATAGTAGCTATAGAGGTCCACAAGATTATTCTTCAAAAAATGGTAGTAGTTCATATGGTAGTAGTTCACAATCATATAATAAACCTGCCAGTAGTAAGTCAAATAGTAATGTTCAAGTTCCTCAAAGAGGTTATTCTACTTCAAAACCAAGTAGTTCAAGTTCTTCGAGAACATCATATAGTAGATAATAAATTAAAAAATGTAATAGTATGAAAAAAATTGTAATTAGTATATTATTGGTGAGTGCATTACAGTATGCATGGTCACAAGATTACGAAGATTTATTAAAATTTAGTCAAAGTAATCAGATTGGTAACGCACGTTATTCTGCTATGTCGGGAGCTTTTGGTTCTATTGGAGCCAATGCTTCTGCAATGAGTATAAATCCAGCCGGTTCTGCATTGTTACGAGGTTCTTTGTTTGAATTTACTCCGGAATTTACACTTACCAAAACAGAGAATCATTATTTGGGTAATTATGATAGGGCATTTACAGGTTCTTTAAAAATTCCAAATATTGGTTTTATGTCAGGTAAAAATATAAAGGAAAGTGATTTGTTTATAACGGGAGTATCATTTGGTTTTTCTATTAATCGTCAAAATCTATATAATCAAACATCTAATTTTAATGCAAGAAATAATGGAAGTTCTATAACCGATGATTTTTTAAGATTAGCAAATAAGGATTTATGGTATTCAGATTATAATGATTTGGCTTATGATTCAAAATTAATATTCTTTGATACAGTTAGTGATATGTATGTTAGCGATTATCGTTGGTACGATGGTAATGTAGTTAAAACACAATATGGTCAAGATCAGGCTGTAAATCTTAAAAAGTCAGGTTCAAAACGAGAATATTTGGCAAATTTTGGAATTGACTTTTCACAAAAAGTATATTTAGGAGCAAATATTGCCGCAGAAAGTATTTTTTATACAGAAGATTTCAAGTTTACCGAAATTGATAATCAACAAAAATTGTATTATTTAAGTGACTTTACCTATAGTAAATCTACTGAATTAGTTGGTATGGGAGTAAATGCTAAAGTAGGGGTTATTGTAAGACCTGTAGAATACTTGAGATTAGGACTTGCAGCTCATTCGCCATCAGTTTATTCTATGAGTACAACAACAACATCAACTTTGCATGTAAATTATGAAAATTATGAAGTTCCAAATAAAAGTGCTGAAAATATAAATGAATTTGATTATCAAATGTTAACACCATCAAAAATTGTTGCGAGTTTAGGTTTTGTATACAAAAATTTGGCTGTGTTAGGAGTTGATTATGAATCAGTAAATTATTCTTATGGTTATTTAAATTTAAATTCGCCTGATGAGGCAGCTCGAAATCAGGCTATAGCAGATAATTTAACAAAAACAGATAATTTAAAAGTTGGTGGAGAATTGCGATATGGACCATTTAGTTTTAGAGGTGGTTTTGCAACGTATGGAAATCCATATTCAAAATATGTGGTAGATGATCCTTTTATACGTACCGATGTGTCTGGTGGTGTTGGAATTGGGAATGACAGATTTTACTGTGACTTAGCATGGGTACGTTCAAATACAAAACAATACTATAGTTTATATAGTAATTATAGTGGAAGTGAAGTCTCTTCAAGAACTAATCTTAAACGTGATAATTTATTAGCAACTATAGGATTTAAATTTTAATCAAATATTAGTATAGATTCTATTAAGAGCGGTATAAGAAACTTATACCGCTCTTTTTTTTTTAACAATAAAAAAAAATTATATATTCGAATAATTTATTGGAACTATTGATTTTTTAATAGAATACAGTAACTGTAATTTGCTAAAATGAATAGAGAAACAAAGAATGTATTACAACAAATTATATTTATTGGAAACAGTTCTGATACTATTTCTGATATGATGCAACGTGTATGTAATTATTTATTCCAAAATTGGTTTATTTCAACAGTTTCGGGTGTTGAGATAGTATGTGAGGGAATATTATATAGTAATACTGAATGCAAAATTTCTCCTTATTTTCAAAAGCAATCTATAGAAATTCAAAAAAATATACTTGGGGAAATTACAATATATTATAAATCAATTACAGAATTTTCTTCGTTTCTTTCTGATGATTTACAACAAATAGCTGCAATGATTAGTGGTTTTATTGCACAAAAAAAATTATCGGTTATTTCATATGATTATACCGAACGAATAAAAGAATTGCATGGTATTACAAAAACAACACATATATTTAAACAAAATAAAAGTATAGAAAATAAATTACAAGAAATATGTAACTATATACCACAAACAATGCAGTATCCTCAATATACTGTTGTAAGAATTGTATATGATAAAGAAGAATTCGTTTCTCCGCATTTTGTAAAAACAGAATGGGTATTGAAACAAAATTTTAAAGCAACTAATAATAAACAAGGTAAAATAGAAATATATTATACAAAGGAATTTAAAGAAGCTTATAAAGGACCTTTTTTAAAAGAGGAAATAGAGTTGTTACATAATATTTGTATGTTAATAGTTGCTACTATTAATCAAGAAGTATTAAGAGATTTATTGTATCAAAACAGAGAACGTCTTAAAGAATTAGACGGAATAAATAAAACAAGATATATTTTAAATCAAGCAAAACCAATATCGGAAACTTTACAAAATATATGTGAAATATTGCCTGCATCATGGCAGTATCCTGAATATACTTGTAGCTGTATTACCTATGAAAACATTCAATATATAAGTTCAAATTTTAGTAGAACGCCTTGGTGTTTAAAGGAAACTTTTATAACCTTTGATAATAAAATAGGTAGTATAGAAATATTTTATACTAAAGAGTTCCCTCATTGCTATGAGGGACCATTTTTAAAAGAAGAAAGAAATTTACTTACAAATATTGCAAATTTAATACAAGGATTCTTAAATGATTCAAAAGGAAGACAAATAGTAAATAAACCTACTATTCAATCTCACGTAAATTCTAATATTTACAGAGAATCGTTAAATAAAACAAAACAACCTTTACAAAATTTTTTAAACAGGCAAATTCTTGATAAATATATTTATCTGGATATGATGAAATATAAAGTAAAAGAAATTTTGTTTGTTGCAACATTATATGATGCCTATAATTTGGAAAAAGATGATAGTTTTTTTGAAAAATTTATGGGGCCAATTTATCAATACAGTTTGTTTTCATTGCCTCGAATAATAGGAGTTTCATCGCAAGAGCAAGCATTGGAATTATTACATAACAGTAAGTTTGATTTAGTAATAATTATGGTAGGTGCAGATGCTCAAGAATCTATTGAGTTAGGAAACAAAATCAAAGATTTGCATACAGAAATTCCAATATATGTATTATTAAATCAGAGGTCAAATGTTGCTTATTTTCAACAATTAATATTACAGACCTCACTTTTTAATAAAATTTTTATTTGGAATGGAGATTCTCAAATATTTTTTGCAATGGTTAAATCGCTAGAAGATTTGGCAAATGTTGAAAATGATACAAAAATTGGGTTGGTGAGAGCAATTTTACTTATAGAGGATTCTCCATATTATTATTCAAAATATTTACCTGCAATATATTCTGTCTTTTTTAATCAAGTAGGAGAACAAATAATTGATTATGAAATGAATGAGCTTGAAAAAATTTCAAGGATGCGTTCTCGACCCAAATTATTGTGGGCAACTAATTTTGAGCAGGCAAGTTTTTTATATAATAAATATAAAGATTTTATAACCTGTATTATATGTGATGGAGAATTTGAACAATTTGGTACAATACAAAAGCATTCTGGAAGACAATTCTTAGAAAAAATTCGTGAAGTTGATTTCAATATTCCTATTTTAATACAGTCAAGCGATGATGCTTTTCGATTATTAGCAAAAAAAATAAAAGCTACATTTATTCATAAACATTCCGAAGTATTGCTAAATGCACTTAAACGGTTTGTTATGCATAATTTTGGCTATGGTGATTTTATATTCAGAAATTCGAAAGGAAAACCAATAGCTAAAGCAAGAAATCTACGTGAATTTGAAACATTGTTGCGCATAATACCTGACGAATCATTGAAGTTTCATGCACAACAAAACCAATTTTCTATTTGGTTAATGGGGCGTGGAGAAATAGGGTTGGCACGTCAGATAAACCCTATTCAATTGCAAGATTTTAAAACTATTGATGAATTGAGAAAAAAAAATATTGAAATTTTTGAGGAACATAAAAGAACAAAAAAACGTGGCAAGATTCTTAGTTTTGAAGAAACTGTTGAAATAGATGAAACAAGTATAGTTAGTTTATGTGGAGGTTCATTAGGTGGCAAAGGTAGAGGAATTGCATTTGCAAATGCATTGATTCAAAATGTAGATTTTACAGAATTTTCCAATAGAATTATTATTTCAACTCCCAAAACAGCTATTGTTGGAACAGATGAATTTGAACATTTTATAAAACGTAATTATTTAGATAAACAATTATTCAAAAAAGAATACACAGACGATGAAATAAAACGGATGTTTTTTGAAGGTGTATTGTCTGCTGAGTTACGCAAAAAATTGCTTGCTCTGTTAGAACAAATTATAAAACCTATAGCAGTTCGTTCTTCGAGTATTTTTGAAGACTCTTTGAATCAACCCTTAGCAGGATTATTCAGTACATATATTTTACCCAATAATGGTAGTATAGATAAACGATTAGAGGATTTAGAGGTTGCAATTAAATTAGTATTTGCCTCGGTATTTTTAAAACATGTAAAATCATTTTATAAAAATACATATTTAAAAATAGAAGAAGAAAAAATGGCTGTGGTTATTCAAGAATTAGTAGGAAATTACTATGATACTTATTTTTATCCACATATAAGTGGAGTTGCCCAGTCATATAATTATTATCCTGTTTCTTATATGAAGCCCGAAGAAGGAGTTGCTGTTTGTGCAATTGGATTAGGATATTATATAGTTGATGGAGGAAAATCATATAGATTTTCTCCTGTATATCCAAAATTACAGATGCTTTCAATTAAAAATCTAATTCAATCTACTCAAACACAATTTTTAGCAGTTGATTTACAAAAACAAACATATAATTTTTTACTAGAGGGAGAGCGTTCTGCATTAAGCTTGTTGCCTATATCAAAAGCAGAACAACATAACACGTTAACTCATTGTGTTTCCATTTATAATCCACATAATGATAGACTTGAACCCGGATTATCATCGGTAGGTATACGTGTTGTAAATTTTGCAAATATATTAGAGTACGATTATATACCATTAAGCAAAATACTTACAAGAATGCTTGAGGTTGTAAAAGAGGCAATGGGAACTGCCGTTGAAATAGAATTTGCTATTGATTTAACTAAAAATGAGCAAGGATTACCAACATTCTATTTATTACAAATAAAACCAGTATCAAATAATTATAATTTTGAAATAATTGATGAGTCGATTTTTGAATCAAATAATATATTATTACAAAGTTCCCAAGCATTGGGAAATGGTATTGAACAAACTATTTTTGATGTAGTATATATAAAACCGGAATCATTTGATAAAATGCGCACTATAGAAATGGTTCAAGAAATAGAGGAGATAAATAAAAAAATGATAGCGCAAAATAAACAATATATTTTAATTGGACCGGGTAGGTGGGGTACTAGCGATAGATTTTTGGGAGTACCGGTTCAATGGCCTCAAATTTCGAATGCAAAAGTTATTGTTGAAACAAGTCTTTCTGATTTCCCATTAAATTCATCTCTTGGTTCTCATTTTTTTCATAACATAACATCTATGAATGTGGGATATATTGCAATTGAACAAAAAAATAATCAAAATAGTATTGAATGGGAAATTTTAGAAAAACAAACATGTGTAGAAGAAACAGTTTTTTATAAACATATTTCTTTTAAGAATAACTTAATTGTCCATATGAATGGAAAACAGAGAAATGCAATTATATATTATAAAGAATAATGAGTAATATTCGTATATCAATAGTAGGTCTTCATCATTTGTTAAATGAGGGAATAGAGCAAATGATACAGTCAAATATAGATTTTGAAGTTGACTCAAAATATACACATATATCTGATTTTATAGAATCAAAAAGGGCTATTGACATACATATTCTTATCTTAAATACAAATACCATTGTAAGTACCGATATTCAAAATGTAGAATTGATTTTGCGTTTGTATCCTAAAATTAAAATATTAATAATTTCATATTCACAACATGAAGAAACAATTTTTAGTATTATTAGAGCCGGAGCAAAAGGGTTTTTAGCACATGATTCTCAACGTCAGGATTTGATTGAAGCAATATATACTTTACGAAACGGGCATGATTATTTTAGTAAATGCATTACGCAAATTTTATTGCATAGATATGTGCAATCTATTCAAAATAATGAAAGTTCCAGTATTAAAGGTATTGATTTATTGAGTAGTAGAGAAATTGAAATTCTTACATTATGGGGGAATAGTTATACAAATCAAGAAATTGCTGATGCCTTATTTATTAGTGTAAGAACTGTAGAATCACATAAAACTCATATAATGCAAAAATTACAATTAAAAACAGCTGTTGATTTAATGAAATATGCTATAAAAAATAATATTATTCAACTGTAATTCGACGTTTTGGGTTGTTAATAGTTTATTAAAATTGATATTTTTTTACAAAAAAATGGTAAAAAATTAAGTTGGTGCAAATTTTTTTCATAAAAAAATAATTTAAAAAACAATAAATAAGTGATAGTTAAAATTTTGATTTTCAAAACATTATTGCTTTTTTGTTAAAAACTTACGTTTACTAAATAAAAAAAAACAGCGATTTTCTGTACTTTATTGTATTTGCTATGTTTTTTTAATATTTTTTTTTGTAAGTTTGCATATCACGGCGATAACATAATATTTTTACTAACCGTGTTGAGAGAAAGAATTTTTTAAAAAATTATTACGATAATACACAATATACAATGAAGAAGATATTCCGTATTGTAATAGCACTTATAAGCACACTTGGAGGTGTACAATTGTATGCTCAGGATCCTAACTTCTCACAGTTCTTCTTAAAAGAGATGTATTATAATCCAGGATTTATTGGTATAAATCCCGGATTGCGCGGTACACTTACCGATCGCCACTTATGGACAAGTGTTCCCGGAGAGTGGGGAACTCAAAGTATTGCTTTTGATTATTATGATAATAAATTTGCTCAGGGTGGTATAGGCGGGCATATAACTCGTAATACTCAAGGAGAAAATTTCTTAAATACATTTCAAGGAGGAGTAGGGTATGCAAAACAAATACGTGTATTGCCCGATTTAATGTTTCAAATAGGTGCAGGTGCTCAATATGTGTATAAAAGTATTGATTATACAAAAATGACATTTGTTGATGAATTTGACCCACGTTTTGGAAGAATTTATGAAACAGAATTTATTCCACCGGATGAAGGTAGTTGGAAACAAAGTGTTTTTGATTATAATGCCGGTTTAGTTGTTCGTTTTAATATTAGAAAAACACCGGTTAAGTATATAGCATCAAATTCATTTGGTATAGCATTTCATCACTTATCGCAGCCTGATATGTCGTGGGTAGATGATGGAAATGAAGCTCCTCTTCCAATGAAGGTAAATATACATGCCTATTCTATGGTTCGTATAGATAGAAGTGGTTTTTACAATAGATTTTTCTTGTTAACTCCGGGATTTTTATTTGAAAATCAAACACCTACTAAATTGTGGTTTACGGGTTCTGAAGCAGGTGCTAAAACCTTATCATTTGGTATGAATGCGTTAATTCCATCAAAAATATCTTTTGTATCTTCTTTATATACCGGTATTTGGATGCGTAAAATGTATATTAAGCGTATGGCATTACAAGATGATATTGCAAATCTTCAAAATAAATCATTTGATTCTATGATATTTACACTTGGGTATAAAAAGAATTCTCGTGATAAAAAATCATTATATCAAATTGTGTATAGTTATGATATGACAATTTCTCAAGCAGGACTTAGTACCGGAGGTTCTCATGAAATTACATTATCATTTGAAATTCATAACTTAAAATTACCTGGTCGTGATGCTCGTAAGAGTGCTGTACCGCATCCTAACGATAAGTTTTTTAAATAGTAGAAGTCAATAATTTAATATAAAAAAAAGGAGATTATAAGTAATCTCCTTTTTTTATATGTATATATTTTCAATTGGGATGTCATTCCCAACTTCAAGATTAAGAAAACAATTTATGAGTCGTGCTTTACTAAATGTATGAATAGTATTTATATGAATTGGTTTCTCTCGAATTAGTTTCTGTTCTAATAAATATGCTCTTTGAGTACCCGGGAGTAAATATGTTTGAGGAGTAAACCATTCTCTTCCATCAAAAAATATAATGTTTGTATATGATGTATCTGTTATATATCCCTGCTTGGTTATAAGAATTTCATCTGCATTATTTTTTTGATTCAGTAATTTTTGAAATATTTCTCTATGTAAGTATTTATGTGGGTATGAAATGTATGTTGCTTCAACAATTTTGAGCGTATTTATAGTCCTGTATACATATGGATTATAGCTTATTTCTAAAATATTTGTAGTGTATACAATCCTACATTTCCATGTGCCTTTTTTTGCATGTGGGGGAACATTTACAACATCTACTAATGAAATAGTATTTTTAGTATTAAATAGTTCATATATGCTTTTATCCATACGTTTTTGATGGTATGAAATATTAAGTGGAATCCCATTTTGAATTTGAATAGTTTCAATAAGTTGGCACATAAATTTTTTGTATTAATTCATTATATTCTTCATCAATATTACTTAGTATAGTAATTCCGCCGCCGCTTTTGAAATACATTTTTGAATTGCGTTGTTCTATAAATCGAATCATAACAGCACTCTCTAAAATATGCCCATTACAATATCCCATAACACCTGTATAAAAACCTCGTGAGTGAGTTTCTGCTTCTTGAATTATTTTGAGAGTTTTATGTTTGGGAGCACCACAAATTGAACCTGCCGGTAACATACTATGAATAATGGTGCCATATAACCCTTCTAATTCCGGCTTTATTATTCCTGCTATGCATGAACTTACTTGAATAAGAGGAATATGATTGGTTTGAATTTTTTGAGTATATCTATATTTTTTTACGTGTACATTATTTGCTACTATACTCATATCATTTCTTAATAAATCTACAATAGTAGCATGCTCTGCTTTTTCTTTATTATTTTCTAAAATTTTATGTTCTGCATTTTCTATTCGTGCATCAATTGTTCCTTTCATTGGAAATGTTTGAATGCAATCATTAGATATGGTTATAAATGGTTCCGGAGAAAATACTACAAATTCATTATCAATACATAATTTAAATGGAGCTGCACTTCTATTAAAAATATCATATAATGAACTCTCTGTTTCAATTTCTGTTTCTGCTGTAAGGTTTACCAAGAATGAATTTCCTCGTTGTAAATGATGTGTAACAATTGCAAATGATTGAGTATATTCTTGTTTTGAAATAGGTATAAAATGTAAAATTGGTGGATTTATATCATACTTGGTATTGCAATTTGTAAAAGAAGGAAATGATACGTGTACATTCTTTGGGATTTCATTCGTTTTCCATACATATGCTTGTGTTAAAGCATAATCAAATATGAAAATATACGGAATCTTCTCCCGTGTTAATTTGTTAATGTATGTTATTGCATCAGGTATATTCATAAAAAAAAGCATCCGATACAAACATACTATGAAATATGCAAAATCGAATGCTTTTCAAACTAAAAGAATGGAAAAATCAAAAACTATTTTTTTGCTTCAAGATATTTTTTGTTTACTTCGTTCCAATTTATAATGTTGTAAAATGCTGCTATGTAGTCAACTCGTCTGTTTTGATAATTCAGATAATAGGCATGTTCCCAAACATCTAAACCTAAAATTGGAGTACCTTTTTTTTCTGCCACGTCCATTAAAGGGTTATCTTGATTTGGTGATGAACTTACAAATAATTTACCTGAAGCATCAACGCTTAACCATGCCCAACCAGAACCAAATCTGGTGGTTGCTGCTTGTGAAAATTGAGATTTAAATTCATCAAAACTACCAAAATCTTTTATGATAGCTTTGCTTATTTCAAGATTTTCTGCAGGTTTTTCGCTTCCATTGGGTGATAATATTGACCAAAAAAGGTTATGATTGTAATAACCTCCGCCATTATTACGAACAGCTGCAGAATGTTTAGAAATAGTAGAAAGAATGTATTCAATGCTTTTACCTTCGAGTTCGGTCCCTTTTATAGCTGCATTTAAGTTGTTGGTGTATGTTCCATGATGTTTTTCATAATGAATTTCCATGGTGCGAGCATCAATATACGGTGCTAATGCAGAATAGCTATAGGGTAATTTTGGTAATTCAAACATAGTACCTTGTACTTGTGTTTGAGAAATTGTATTTGTTGTCATTGTAATTTGTTTTGAATAATGAGTAAAAGATATTAATTGAGCTTTACTAAAAAAGCTAAGTATAATTGCTGTAGAAAATAGTATTGTTTTCATTATTAAATAGAATTTATATTGTAAGTCGTTTCTTAATATTTTTTTCTTACAAAAAAAAGCCTCGTAATTTTTTATTACGAGGCATTATAACATGTAATATGTAAATATTTTTTATAAATTATCCAGTATTTGTGTTAGTTCTTCATCTGATATTTTAGTTAAAGAAACATCTATTGCTAAATTGCCGGAAATTAATTTAGTTGTTTTAAAACTGTATAATTGGTTTTGTTTATCAATAGCCATGCATATGATTGTAACTTCTTCTCCTAATGGGGCTTGAATTTCTTTGTGGTTATTTATTTTTACAATACTTTGACCGGAATGAATATACAGAAACATTTCTACAGTTTCTAAGTTATCAGTTTCAGAAGAAAAGGTAATTTTTGCTGTATTAGTATTTGCTATTTGTTTACCGGCACTATTCCACCCTAATGATACTAAACTTAAATATCCATAATCAGTGTCAGAATATAATTCATTTGACTTATTCCACATGAATGGAGTAGCATTTTGTTGATAATATACAGACAAATCTTGATTTGATGTAGAATCTTTTATTTCGACTTCAATACTTTTATTTGAACGTAATTGTAATTCGGATTCATTTTTAAACGTACGAATTCTAACTTCACCTTTACTCGAAAAATAGCCATCTGTAGTATTGTTAGTTGCTTGATAGTATATCATATCTTTTATGCTGTATAATTCTACTAATTTTAGAATGTATGGAAAATACACGCTGTCGCCATTAGCAAATTGTAAATCAGATTTTTGTATGCAAATATGAGTACCTAATTTACCGGTAATAGGACATTCTCCCAATGTGTCAATTATAAATTCTTGTTCTTCTTGTTTTTTTGAATCAAAATACGCATTCATAGATTCGTATGATTTTTTATTTGTTTCAATTCTATCTTTTGAACAGTTTTGAAATGATAAAGCTACAGAACAACTTACAATAATAGTAATAAGTTTTTGTGTTTTCATAGTTTTATTTTTTAGGGTTATTACATTTTTGTTGCATATGAGTAAAATTAACGATGAGGACATTTTACTGAATTTCTTGCTCCGCTATGGTACCCTGCTCCGCTATTGCAGGAGAGGTCTACTAGTATTCCAACTCTTATATTAGCTTCGCGAAAAACAATATTATACCTATATTCAGCAAAAGGATTTAAACATCGGTCTGAAATAATTCCTAATCCAATTTCGCCGGCAAAATTGTGAAATTTTGCATTTAGCATAGGTGATACATCATAATTAAACCAAGCATCGTAAGACGCGTGTCCTAAGGCATATACATTAGCTGTTTTAATATGCATAAAAGGAACTTGAATGCCTATTCCGGCATATAGTTCAGTTATTGTATTAAAAAAAGGATAGTATACTATTTGCGGTGTAACAGAAAAGAATTTTGTTGGTACTATTGCTCGTAATTCTACACCAATGCTTTCTGTTTGAATGTTACCTGCCAATCCTCCTCCTATAGATTGAGAGAAAGAGTATTGAAAAAGTATAATGCAAATACTTATTGATAGAAATCTCATAAATTTTTTTTGATAAAAATACCGGTTTTAATTAAGTTGAAATACATTTTACGAGGTAAGATTATTAACATTTTTTAACAACATAAACAATGAAAAAATCTTTATAACTTATTCATAAGTTTCAAATTATAAATAATTGTATGGTAGGTAAAAAGAATTATATTTGCACGATTTTAAAAAATACTTGTCAATTTCACAATGAATAAGGCGTTTAAAGAATATTCGGGGTTAGATTTGTCTGCAATAAACAAGGAAATACTTGCTAAGTGGATAGAGGAAGATACATTTAAACAAAGTATACAGAGCCGAGAAGGTTCTCCAGCATTTGTATTTTATGAAGGACCACCTTCTGCAAATGGATTACCGGGAATTCATCATGTAATGGCTCGTGCTATTAAAGATATTTTTTGTAGGTTTAAAACTATGCAAGGATTTCAGGTTCACCGTAAAGCCGGTTGGGATACTCATGGCTTGCCTGTAGAACTTGGTGTTGAAAAAGAATTAGGAATTACAAAAGAAGATATTGGAAAAACTATTAGTGTTGAAGATTATAATAATGCTTGTAGACACAATGTAATGAAGTATACAAGTGAATGGGAACAATTAACACAAAAAATAGGATATTGGGTTGATATGGAAAATCCATATATAACCTATGATAATAAATATATAGAAACAATATGGTATTTGTTAAAACAGTTGTATGAAAAAGGATTGTTGTACAAAGGATACACAATACAACCTTATTCACCTGCTGCCGGTACCGGCTTAAGTTCTCATGAATTAAATCAACCGGGATGTTATAGAGACGTAAAAGATACCACTTGTGTAGCTCAGTTTAAAGTGATACGAAATGAAGTTTCTCAATGGCTATTTCCTCAAAATGATTCACAATTATTTATACTTGCTTGGACAACAACACCTTGGACTTTGCCTTCTAATACGGCATTGTGTGTAGGCCCTAAAATTACCTATGTGCAGGTACAAACGTTTAATCCTTATACAGCAGAGCCTATTATAGTTGTTTTAGCAAAAGAACGGCTATCAGCATATTTTTCGGGAAAAGGATTAGAAGCATCAATAGATACATATTCTGCAGGAGAAAAAATAGTACCATATCGTGTTTTACAAGAATTTACCGGTGATGCATTGTGTGGAATTTCATATGAACAACTTATACCGTGGGTTGTGCCTCAAGGTAAAGCATTTGAGGTAATTAGCGGTGATTTTGTAACAACCGAAGATGGAACCGGTATAGTTCATATAGCACCTACTTTTGGTGCCGATGATGCATATGTTGCAAAGCAACATGGTATTATCGGATTATATGTAATTGATTCAAAGGGGAATCAGTCACCACTTGTTGATAAACAAGGGAAAATGATGCCTCTAGCAGATATGGATAAAGATTTTATAAAATCAAATGTAAATGTTGATTTTTATAGTCAATTTGCAGGGAGGTATGTAAAAAATGAATATGACGAAACATTAACAGAACAAGATGCCACCATAGATGTTGATATTTCTGTAGAATTAAAAAAAGCAAACAGAGCATTTAAAGTAGAAAAGCATGTTCACAATTATCCACATTGTTGGCGAACAGACAAACCTATTTTATATTATCCGCTTGATTCATGGTTTATACAAACTCCTAAGGTTAAAGACCGATTAATAGAATTAAATGCAACAATTAATTGGAAACCGTCCTCAACTGGTACAGGTAGGTTTGGTAAATGGTTAGAAAATTTGCAAGATTGGAATCTTTCTCGTTCAAGATATTGGGGTACACCATTACCTATTTGGATAAGTGAAGATAAAACGCAAATAAAATGTATAGGTTCGCTTGAAGAATTACAAAGTGAAATAGAAAAATCAATTAAAGCAGGAGTAATGACAGAAAATCCATTGCAACAATTTGTGCCGGGTGATTTTTCTAAAGAGAATTATTCTGTGTTTGATATGCATCGTCCATATGTTGACAGAATAGTTTTAGTATCAGAGAGTGGAGTCCCTATGTATAGAGAAACTGATTTAATTGACGTATGGTTTGATTCAGGTGCAATGCCATATGCTCAGTTACATTATCCGTTTGAGAACAAAGAATTGTTTAAAACGGTATATCCTGCCGATTTTATTGCAGAAGGTGTTGACCAAACAAGAGGGTGGTTTTTTACATTACATGCTCTTGCTACCATGTTGTTTGACAGTGTTGCATTTAAAAATGTAGTTTCAAATGGCTTGGTTTTGGATAAAAATGGCAATAAAATGTCAAAAAGACTTGGAAATGCTGTTGATCCCTTCAAAGAAATAGAAGAAAAAGGTTCAGATCCATTGCGATGGTATATGGTTACCAATGCTTCACCTTGGGATAATTTAAAATATGATACAGAAGGAATAGATGAGGTAAAACGAAAATTCTTTGGTACCCTCTATAATACGTATTCATTTTTTGCTTTATATGCAAATTTAGACTCATTTGCAATGCAATATCCTGAAATTCCTTATGATAAACGTCCTGAATTAGATAGATGGATTATTTCGTTATTGCATACGTTAATTCAAGATGTTACAGCACATTATGAAAATTATGAACCAACAAAAGCGGGTAGATGTATTCAAGATTTTGTAATGGATAATGTGAGTAACTGGTTTGTAAGGTTATCGCGTAAAAGATATTGGAAAGGAGAAATGAATGAAGATAAAATATCGGCATATCAAACATTATATACATGTTTAGAAACAGTAGCATTGTTAATGGCACCTATAGCTCCGTTTTATGCAGATAGATTGTTTTGTGATTTAAATACAGTTACTCAACGATATACAGTTAGTTCTGTACATTTAGCAGATTTTCCAAAATATGATGCTTCTAAAATTGATAAAAAATTAGAAGAACGAATGGCAATTGCTCAAACAGTGTCATCTATGATATTGGCACTTCGCAGAAAAGTAGCAATTAAAGTGCGTCAGCCCTTACAAAAGGTTATAATTCCAAAAATAAGTGAGGAATTTGCACAAGATATTGTTACAGTTTCTGAAATTATAAAAACAGAAGTAAATGTAAAAGAAATAGAGTTGCTTGAAGATGCGTCGGGTATTTTGGTAAAAAAAGTAAAACCAAATTTTAAGGCTTTAGGTCCAAAATACGGAAAGATAATGAAGCAAATAGCACACTATGTTTCAGAAATGAAAAATGAAGAAATATTTGCATTTGAAAAACAAGGTATTTTAAAATTTGAGATAGAAGGTCAACAAGTTACCATTTTACTTGACGAAGTTGAAATAATTTCGGAAGATATACCCGGATGGCAAGTTGCAAATGAAGGTAGTATTACAGTGGCTTTAGATACTACTATTACCAAAGATTTATTGTATGAAGGGATAGCTCGTGAGTTTGTAAATAGAATTCAAAATTTTAGAAAAGAAATAGGTTTAGAAGTAACAGATAAAATTTGCCTTGAAATACAAAAACATGATGCTGTAAACGAAGCCGTAGTGGCTCATTCTGAATATATTAAAACAGAGACTTTGTGTACCCAAATTAATTTATTAGATAAAATAGAACAAATAAACCAAAAAGTCGTAGAAATTGACAATACAATTGAAACAATAATTGCTATTTCTAAGGCGTAAAAAAAAAGGAGGCTATATGGAACAAGAAAAAACACGATACTCAGATGCTGAGTTAGAAGAGTTCAAGCAAATAATACTTGAAAAATTAGATAAAGCTATATTGGATTATGATCAATTGAAGCTTTCTATTCGTCACCAAGATGGTAATGATATTCAAGATACATCACCAACATTTAAAATATTTGAAGAAGGTGCTGCAGTATTATCAAAAGAAGAAACAGGAAAATTGGCAGAACGTCAAGAAAAGTTTATTCAACATTTGAAAGCAGCATTGATTCGTATAGAAAACAAGACATATGGTGTATGTAGAAATACAGGAAAATTAATTTCAAAAGAGAGATTACGTGCAGTGCCTCATGCTACACTTAGTATTGATGCAAAAAATGCGGGTTCTAAATAAATTGTTATTGATATCATTTGTATGAAAAAAGAATATTGGGCTGTTTTGCTTGTTTTTCTTATTTTGTTTGTTGACCAATTAACCAAAATATTAGTAAAAACAAGCATGCATGCCGAAGAAATGATACCTATATTAGGTGATAGAGTTTTTATTTATTTTGTTGAAAATCCCGGTTTTGCATTTGGAATGAAATTCGGTGGAGTAATTGGTAAAATTGCTCTTACATTGTTTAGAATTGTTGCATCTGTTTTTATAATATTGTACATACGGAAATTAATTAAACGAGATGCTCCTCTTGATGTAATTGTTGGTTTAAGTGCAATTCTTGCCGGTGCTATGGGTAATATAATAGACAGTGCTTTGTATGGAATACTTTTTAGCGAAAGTACATTTGGAACAGTAGCTCAATTTATGCCTGAGTCCGGTGGATATGCTCCTTTTTTGCAAGGGCATGTGGTTGATATGATTTATTGTCCAATTATACGAGGTACGTTTCCTGAATGGCTTCCTGTATGGGGAGGAGAACCATTTACATTTTTTAAACCTATTTTTAATATAGCCGATTCTGCTATTACAGTTGGGGTTTTATATTTATTGTTGTTTCAAAGAAAATTTTTTAAAGAAATATAATGGAATTGTATTCGGGTTTCATTACTTCTCCTTGTGGTATCATTGAAATACGAGCAAATCAAAATGCTGTTTTTTCAATTCAATTTGTTGATACAGTTACCATTGCAAATGAAAATTTTGTAATTAGTCAAAGCAAACAAGAATTACAGGAATATTTTAATGGGACACGTACTGAGTTTACAATGCCGATTCAGTATATAAAATCTATTTATTCAACCAAAGTATATGAAGCGTGTATGCAGATTCCTTACGGAACAACAACTACATATAAAAATATAGCATATACTATATCATCGCCACAATCCGTAAGA
>Ga0116190_1000753_pt1 | contig 30860 bp, 25 predicted proteins | sample AD_JPNTR4_MetaG_FD_89808 | JGI IMG/M metagenome (GOLD analysis project Ga0116190, IMG submission 89808) | Active sludge microbial communities of municipal wastewater-treating anaerobic digesters from Japan - AD_JPNTR4_MetaG | ecosystem: Engineered > Bioreactor > Anaerobic > Digestate | place...
GAATTTACTCACTGGTTTTCCATGGTTGCCTCTTTCTCTTTCACAATGGTCATGTCCTGCAACAGCGCGAATCGCTTCGGTATATGGTTCAGCAGGCCTATCTGGCCTTATTATGGGAACAAATATTGCCTTTTATAATGGAATAAAAAACAGAAGGGTTTTTCAATCTTTTGTGATTATTGCTGTGGTAATGTTTTCTTACCTTATTTCAATCTACACAGGTATTTCTGATAATTCATCTACCACCATAAAAATTGCTTCTATTCAGGGAAACAGCGGATACTTTGGACAAAGTCCTGAAGAATCATTTGAAATATATAGAAATATGACTAATTCCATTAAAGAAAAATGTAATCTTGTAATCTGGCCTGAGAGCAGTTATCCCTCAATACTTAATAAAAACCCGAATGTGGTTGATTACTTAACACAGAAATCATATATTTTCCCAATCCTTGTTGGATCATTAAGTCAGGATAATGACACAGTTTATAATAGTGCCTATCTTTTCACCAGGGGAAGTGTTTTTAGATATGATAAAAAGCATCTTGTGCCATTTGGTGAATATGTACCCGGAAAAAGATTCAGAACCATAGAAAATCTGTATACAAGATTTGCAGGATTTATGCCTGATATATCTCCTGGCAATAAACCTGGAATATTCTCCATTGATTCTAAAAAATTTCTTGTACTCATCTGTTTTGAAAATATATTTCCATCAATCACCACTGCTTCAATAGATAATGATACGGGTTTTATTGTTGTAATTACAAACGATTCGTGGTATGGCAATTCATTCGGACCATTTCAGCACTTTGCTCATAATGTTCTTCGTGCGTGTGAAACAGGAAGGTGTGTTGTGCAAACAGCAGGAACAGGAATAACAGGAATTGTTTCTCCTTATGGAGATTGTAAAATTCTTGAGAAAAATAGGAAAAATTTATTTATTGATGGTATTATGATATCAGATATATCGCTATCTAATATGAAAACAGTATATATGTTTTTACAGGAAATAGGCATTGCAATAATTTTTATCTTACTTATCGGGGTTGTTATATGCAAAAACTAAAAAAACTTGAAGAAAGAATAGGATATAGATTCAAGGATTTTTCATTGCTCGAAACCGCAATGACTCATTCTTCTTATGCACACGAAAGAAACATTCAATCATATGAGAGATTAGAGTTCCTGGGGGACGCAGTTCTTAATTTTACTGTTGCAGTAGAGATTTTTCGTAGCCATCCTGATAAGGATGAACATTTTCTTACAGATCTTAAGTCAGCATATGTAAATAGGAACTACCTGCATCGCCTTGGAAAAAAATTAGGGCTTGGAGAAATTCTCAGGCATTCTGGTCCAAAGAATATTCGACTTGACCAGGCAGTTGAGGCATTAATAGGGGCAATATATATTGATGGAGGATATCTATATGCAAAGAATTTTATTAAAAAATTCATATTAAGCAAAGAAATAAAACCTCTAAAAGATTATAAGGGATTGATAAAAACAGTATCAATGAAAATATTTAATAAGGACGTTGTATACAAGGTTGAAAAAGAATTTGGCCCTCCACATAAGAAAATGTTTCAAATTACTGCAAAAATTCCTGGTGAAAAAATTTCCGCAACCGCAATAGGAAAAACAAAAAGAGAAGCAGAGATGAAAACATCAAAGATTCTCTTGAGAAAATTGCGATATCCCACACCAAACCCTCAAACATAGTTTTCTACTAATTACCTGCATCAAAAAACAAATCTACTAATTTTTTGAAATCTTGTATATGTAATATTGTTCAAAAACACCTAAAATATTCATGCATACCCAGTAAAGTAATAAACCTGATGAAAAACTATAAAAAAGCACAAGCATCATTAATGGCAGTAAAATATTCATAAACTTTTGAGATTGTTCAACAGCAGGCGTCATTCTTTGTTGTATAAAAGAGCTAACGAACATAAGTATAGGAAGCACATTAATAGGAACTGAACCAATCGTGGCAACAGTATCCGGTACTGATAGGTCATTAATCCATAAAATAAACCTGCTGCCCCTCAAAAATATAGAACCACGCAAAGCAAGAAAAAACCCTACAAAAATTGGTAATTGAATCAACATAGGTAAACAACCACCAAAAGGATTTATCTTATATTCCTTATAAAGATTCATCATTTCTTTTTGCATCATCTGTGGATTATCCTTGTACTTCTTCTGGATATCCTGAAGGTATGGCCGTAATTTCTGCATCTGTTTCATTGACCTTAAACTGTTTCTCGTAAGCGGGAAAAATAGCACCTTTATCAAAATCGTAAGAACTATGATTGCCCATCCCCAGTTGGGAATAACCCTGTAGATTGCATTGAGTATTGCAAATATTATCCTTCCCATTGATACAAAAAAACCTGTGCCAAAAATTCTTATATCTTTAATCTCGTTCCTTGCAACAAAATAGTCAGAAGGTCCAACATAACAGGATAAAGGAAAACTTTTAATCTCCCCAGGAAGGATCTCAAAAGATGGAATTTTTAATCCCCAGGTTAATCTTGAAGCTCTATTTTCAACATTAAACTCAACAGGCATATCTGTTTTAAAGTAATACATTTGATACCTTGTCCTGACAGCGCAGACATTTCCTGAAACCTTTTCTTTCATCTGCCTTGCGGCATTAAATTTATATGGTTTCCCACCATTGGTAACAAGAAATTCAACTACGGAATCTTCTGCGTTATGACGATTAAGTACAAGACAACCGAGATACAGGTTTATTGCCGGTACAATAAGTTTCTCCTTTGAAGTATTCTTTATCTGTAAATCAGCGGACAAGGTATATTTTGAGGGAAAAACCTCTATTTTTTTCTGGACATCTATGTTATTTCTATTGCTCCTTAAAATCAAAGATTTTTCTGATGGCTCAGAAATAAGCGAATACATACTTTGCCCGGTTTCTTCACCAATTTCATCAGCAAGCATGATACCGTTTTGGAAAAACGTAAACTCTTTTTCTCCTGGTCTTGTATATTGGGAGAGAGAAAAAGAAACAATCTTACCTCCGAGTAAATCAAGATATCCTGTATATAATTCATTTCCAAATTTAACCTGATTATTCGAAATAACATAATTGGTCTCAGATTGAATAGGTTCAACAGATTTGCTCTGTACAGATTCTGAAGTTTCGATTTGAGTTGATTTTTCCTGTGTTTGTTGCGGTTTTCCTCTTTTCGATGTCATACTGAAAAAAACAATAACCAGAAGCGCAAGCACAAATGCAATCATAACCCTGGTTTCTTCTTTCATTTATTTGTCTCCCTGAGGTAGAGGATCATATCCGCCAGGATTAAAAGGATGGCACCTCACTATTCTTTTAAGAAATAATATTGTCCCATTTAATAATCCCTGCTTTTCGAGGGCATCTATAAAATAATTCGAGCAACTCGGATAAAACCTGCAGTTTTTGCCGAAGATAGGCGACAGTACTACCTGATAGACATGGATGATAAAAATTAAAGGTTTTATAAGAATATTCTTTTTTTTATTTCGTTCCATTCTCTTTCTATGTCCTCATCTGTAAGTTTTTTAAGATTGACTTTTATTTTAATAAAGAAATCTCCGCTTTTTAAATGTTTCCTTATAAACAACCTGATTCTTCTCTTAACCTTGTTTCTTACAACAGAATTGCCACACCGTCTACTTACCTGAAAACCTATCTTTAGGGTTTTCTCGTCTGCTTTTTTATAGTACAAATCAAAATATTGACCCGTTATTTTATTACCCCTCTTTATAAGGTCAATAATCCTTTTTCTCATATAGATATTAAGTGTCTGCCTTTTTTTCTCCTTCTCGAGAAAATTTTTTTACCTGAGTGGTTGCTCATTCTTTTTCTGAAACCATGGACCTTTTTCCTTCGAAGGTTGTTCGGTTTCAATGTAATAGACATAATACCTCCAATTTATTGATAAATACTTCAAAAAATTTGCCGTCTGTTTCAAATCATTCGTCTTCCTGAAATTTTCATCTCCACATTACCTTGATTACCCTGTTTGCTTCTGATAAAACAGATCAGGGATTGGAGAATCCAGAAAAACACAGGAAATCACCAAACTTCAGATTTTTGAGTGTTTATTATAACATATTATCGATATTCAATAAAAATTTGATGAGTACACGGATGTCCTATCTTAAATATGCCTACATCTTCCAAGAATCACCTGCGTGAAAGAGATATCTTCCTTTACATCGGATCTCTAAGACAAATTTTTCATCTGTTTTTTGACGATATCTAAATCATAAGGGCTTATCTCAAATGTCTATTGTAGAAGAAATCCAAAATAGATTGGGAAAATAGTTGAACAGGATAAAACCCAAGTTTTCCGGTATGTACTGTTGATGAATCTAATCTATGTTTTATAATTAGTAATTAATTCATTCCTGTTTGTGTAACCGAGACAAAGATTTTTTACGGGACACTGAAAACATCTTGGTTCATCGTGATTGAAACAATAATTTGTTCCTATGTACATTAGACCATCATCTAAGTCACCAATTCCATAATTTGTGTTGAGTAATAGTATATTTGGGATTTGTTGAATCTCGACTTTTGATGGTCTTCGTTTCTTTACCTTTAAATATTCAACACAAATCAGTTCGTAAGAATCAATAAAATCTTTTAAGTCCGAAAACCTGTCAGATTTTCGGCCTCTTATGTTTGTTACCCGAATATAATGCTTTCCGCTCTTTCCCTTACCTTCCTGAATAACATCCCAATTTTTATAGTCGGATAAATCAGCCCAATTAAGTAAAAATCCTGTTCTGAACAGAACACGTCCTGCATTGCTATCAAATGGTAATTCATAAGAAAGAGGTCCGAATGAACTATCATTCTTTTTTACCAGTTCAAAGGTGTGTATATACCATTTAGCAAAAAGATGTCCTGCTTTATCTCCAATGGCCTTACCTAGACCATACCTTTTATTATCCTTTATCTGTTGACTCATAATCTCTGCTGAATCCCAATCTTCAATATAGGCAACAAGAGGTTCAGATGATTCTCTTCCATTTTTTTGTAGATCCTTTTCCAATAAAAAAGGAACACACAGGACAACTCCCCAACGATAAATAGCATAACCTAACACCTGGTTGGTTCTATCAGTGAATAGATTATATTTGCCTGGGTTTGATTTGTTTTCTCTTGCCCAGGTATCTGCCCTAATTTTCTTCACACCATCATGTTTCTCTAAAATTTCATCAATAGATATACCTAATTCCTTAAAAAAATCTAATGGTTTATGAAATATTCGAATTTCTTTGCTGTATAAAGCGTTTATAACATCTTTAAAAAGTAATCTAACCCCCTCAAGATCTGGTCCCTGGTCAAGAACTGCACTAACAAGTAAATAACGAGTAATTATTTCCCTTCTTGTCCATAAACCATCATTGTTATCAAGAGCACTTTTTATCAAGTTTCCATATTCATTAAAATAATGCCTAAATGGGAACATATCCTGCGCCGGCGGTTTAATGAAATGCTCTCGTCCTATTCTTGCAATCTCGGTTATTAAATACTTACTTTCTGTCAGATCTTGTTCCATAATCACTTCCTCTCGCCTTAAGAATAAATTCAAACGTTCCTTGTTTCGGTTCAAGAACGTATTGTTTATTTTTTCTTTTATGTAACAATTTTATGTTGTTATCCCCAATGGGAATTTTTTCAAATCTTGCTATAAGTTGATTTCGTAGAAATAACGGTTCATTTAATCGTTGTTCTGAAATTCTTATGTATTTTTCATTTATTTCATACCCTACCCACCGCCGATGTAAAACATTAGCAACCTTAATAGTTGTTCCTATTCCCAGGAATGGATCCAAAACTAAATCCCCAGCATAAGAAAATAACTTCATAATTCTATACGGTATTTCTTCAGGAAAAGGACAAGGATGATCATATTGATTAGGCGGAACTGGTGCTATATGCCAGATGTTATTGGCTAATTCTTTTGTAAACAAATCATCAATAGGAATTTTGTTTTCTTCTTTTTCGGTTTTTGTCCTATTTTTATAAATCCTTTCCCCGGGTTTCTTGAATATCAGGATATATTCAGTCATAATGTTTGGACAATAATAACCCGGGTATGGGTTTTGAATTGTTACACCTGCTCTTTTCACCCCTCCTGTTACCTTATGCCAAATAATATCCTGATGAAATTCATACCCTATATTTTCCATTAAGGAAATAAAATGCTGGGGTAAAGGATAATGCTTGCCATTATACAAAACCGTACCGATAACGACACAACAGAATTTCCCAGAACTCAAAACACGATAACATTCCTTAAAACATCTTTTAAGCCAATCAAGGAATTTCTCATATTCTTCGCCTTTTCTTGTTCTGAACCATTTTGTGTTGTCCAGGGTATGAATGTCATAGTCAATAGCATTCCAGTAAGGAGGAGAAGTTATTATTAAATCAACCTTTCCATCTTTGATTTCTTCCATATTTTCACAGGACTTGAGAAAAATTTTATTCATAATTGATGTTATTATGAAGGCACAACTTATACAATCTGTTTCCTCGAGTGTATGCAGTTTTTTTAGTGGAGCAGACCGGAGTTGAACCGGCGGCCTCCAGAGTGCGATTCTGGCGCTCTCCCATCTGAGCTACTGCCCCTTTAATAAAAAGTTTATCATAAAAAATCTTGCAGGACAAAGAAAATAAATGTTAAAATACCTACCATAATCAAATAAAAAAATGTGTTCATCTTACTTACAAGCATAAATCAAACAGAATTGGCATCCTGCAACAATAAAAAGGAAGATTATGAAGAAGGTTATGCATTTTGGAGCAGGCAATATTGGAAGAGGATTTTTTGGACATCTCTATCATGAATCAGGTTATCATATTATATTTGTTGATATAGTTGACGAGGTTATAAAAATAATAAATGAAATGGCACAGTATCCCATCTGGATAGTTGGTGATAAAGTAGAAAAAATTGTTATTGATAATATCTCTGGTATATCACTGAAAGATGAAAAAAAGATTATAGACATAGGGGCAGACCTTGATTTGATAAGTTTTTCTGTTGGTGCAAATAATGTTAAGGGAATTACACCCATTCTTGCAAAAATCATAGAAAAGAAATTTTCATCAGAAAATTCTGGATTTCTTAATATAATAATTGGAGAAAACTTAAAAAATGCATCAAGCATTGTAGGACAATGGATAAATCAACATCTTCAGGAAAATTTCAGTCATATAATGAAGAATAAGGTTGGATTGGTTGAAACTGTATTAAGTAGAATGGTTCCGATTGTTCCTGATGAATTAAAAAAACAGTATCCGCTTCTGGTGCTTGTTGAACCATATAAAACAATGCCTGTTGCAAAGAATATGTTTAAGGGAGCCCCACCCAATATAAATGGTTTTTTAATGGTTGATAATATTAAACCATATGAAGCAATGAAGCTTTATATACATAATTTTACCCACGCTGCTTTTGCTTATGCTGGACATAAAAAAAACTATAAGTATATTTGGGAGGTAGTTAAAGATAAAAAAATAGAAAATCTTGTGAGAAATGCATACCTTGAAATTAAAAGTGCGATTCATAGAAATTATGGAATTGAAGATGAAGAAATTGAGGCATATTATAGAGATTTATTAGAAAGATTTTCCAATAAGGCGCTTGGCGATACTATCATAAGGGTTGCAAGAGAGCCAATAAGAAAACTTGGACCAGAAGAAAGAATAATCGGCGCCGCGAAATTGTGTCAAGAACAGGGAATAATTCCTGAGTACGTGTGTTTCTTTGCGGCATGTTGTCTTCACTACGATGAGCCAACTGATATTGAAAGTCAGAAACTTAAAACACTGGTTTCAACAGAAGGTATTGATAGTGTGCTGAAAAACATATCAGGGCTTGACGAAAAAAATCCTATTTTTATCAGGATAAAAGAAAATTACATAAATTTTTGGAAAAAATGGGAAAAAGTGTTATAATGCGATTTGTCTGTTGACAAAAAAAATGACGAGAGATATTAAGATAAACAGACAATAAAAAATGGCACATAAAAGATTTCATGATATTAAACACTCAGGAGATTAAAAATGCCAAAGGCAGCCCTACTTGTAAATATAGAAGATTTGAAAATTGTTGACAGAGAAATTCCACAGATAGGTAAAAATGAAATTCTTCTTCGTGTTAAGGCATGCGCAATATGCGGAACAGATATAAAAGTTTTTCATCATGGACATAAACATATCGTATTCCCGAGGGTTACTGGACACGAACTCAGCGGTGTTATCGAGAAGATTGGAGAAGATATAAAAAAATATAAGGTAGGAGACAGGGTTACTGTTGCGCCTGCTATTCCCTGCGGTGAATGTTATTATTGCCGACGTGGATGGCAATCAATGTGCGATAATCTTAAAACAATTGGTTATCAATTTGATGGTGGCTTTGCTGAATATATGGTGATACCAGAGGTTGCTATTAGAAATGGTTGCGTTAATATTATTCCAGATGGGCTTAGTTTTGATGAAGCCGCACTTGCAGAACCCCTTGCCTGTGTTATTAATGGACAGCAATTAAGCAGGGTAGAGATGGGAGATACTGTTCTTATTGTTGGTGCAGGTCCTATTGGATGTTTACATGCGGAACTTGCAAAAAACATAGGTGCCTCAAAGGTTATTCTCGCAGATGTTGTCCAAAACCGTCTTGATATGGCTTCTTTCACAGGGGCAATAAGGGTTAACTCAAAACAAACAGATCTTAAAAAATTTGTCGCTGACCTCACTGATGGAAGAATGGCTGATAGAGTAATCGTAGCAGTTGGTACCTCTGATGCTCAGGAACAATCCCTCGAACTGGTTGCAAAAAGGGGTTCCATTAATTTTTTTGGAGGTTTACCAAAAGAATCCCCGTTTTCTAAAATAAATACAAATACTCTTCATTATGGAGAAAGTTTTATAACTGGAACACATGGTTCAAGTCCACTCCATAATAAACTTGCACTTGATTTTCTTTCGGCAGGAAGATTTCAGATAGATAAATATATTAGTAAAAAAATACCTCTTGAACAGATTCTTGAAGGTCTAAGAGAGGTCGAGGAGAAAAAGGTTGTAAAAATTATAGTTAATCCATAAAAGGAGCTGGAATGTATAAGGTTTCAAAGGATGAAGCAATAAAATTACTCAAACAGATGATGGAGATAAGAAAATTTGAAGACAAGATTATGGAACTTCTGGCAAAGAATATTGCTGAGGGTGGTTCTCATCTATACGCGGGAATGGAAGCAACAGGGGTTGGAGCAATATCTGCTTTAAGGCCTGATGACTATATAACAAGCACTCATAGAGGTCATGGTCATGCAATTGCAAAGGATGGTGACCTAAAAGCATTAATGGCAGAAATACTCGGTAAAAAAACCGGTGTTTGCAAAGGAAAAGGCGGTTCACTTCATCTTGCGGATCTTTCGAAGGGTAATTTAGGCGCAAATGGAATTGTGGGAGGATCCCTTGGTATAGCAACAGGAGCAGGTCTTTCCATAAAATTACAAAAACAGGACAGGGTTGTTGTGTGTTTTTTCGGCGATGGAGCAACCAATAATGGCATATTTTTTGAGTGCTTAAATATGGCATCCTTATGGAAACTACCTGTGATTTATCTCTGTGAAAACAATAAGTACGGAATGAGTGTTTCGGTTGAAAGAGCATCTTCTGTTGTTGACTTGACGAAAAAGGCACTCGCTTTTGATATGCCATCTGAAAGTGTAGATGGTCAGGATGTTATCGCAGTAAAGGAAATTGTTAGTAAATGGGTAAACCATGCAAGAAAAGGTAAAGGACCGAGTTTTATTGTATCAAACACATATAGATATTACGGACATAGCAGAAGTGACCCACGTGTTTACAGAACAAAAGAAGAGGAAAAATTCTGGAAGGAAAGAGATCCTATAGTACTTTTTTCAAATAAAATGATGGAAGAAGGAATCTTAAAAGAAAACGAAATAAAAGAAATCGATAGAGAAACAGACAAAGAAATAGAAGAAGCAACTGAGTACGCAATTAATAGCCCGTTGCCAGACCCTGAAGATCTTTATACAGATCTTTATGTGTGAAAGGAGAAAAAGTGAAAGAAATTACATATCGTCAGGCTCTTAATGAAGCCCTTGACGAAGAAATGACAAGAGATAACAAGGTATTTATTTTTGGTGAAGATGTTGCAATTTATGGCGGTGCCTATGGTGTTACCACTGGTCTTCTTAAAAAATATGGAGAACAAAGAGTAATTGATACGCCTATATCTGAGAATGCCATCGTTGGAACTGCTCTGGGCGCTGCGCTAACAGGAATGAGACCAGTTGCAGAGATTATGTACATTGATTTTATTGGTCTTTGCATGGACCAGTTAAACAACCAGGTTGCAAAAATCAGATATATGTTTGGAGGAAAATGCAGGGTTCCTCTCACTCTACGGACAGAAGGTGGCGCAGGAAGAACTCTCGGGGCACACCATTCACAAAGTCTCGAAGCATGGCTGATGCATATCCCTGGGATTAAGGTTGTAATGCCCGCAACCCCGGCAGATGCCAAGGGACTGCTAAAAAGTTCAATTCGCGAAGATAATCCAATTGTGTTTGTTGAACATAAAATGCTTTATAACACAAAAGGGCAGGTCCCTGATGATGAATATCTAACCCCAATAGGGACTGCTGACATAAAAAAGGAAGGTAAAGATGTTACTGTTATTACATACTCGAGAATGGTTCTATTTTCTCTTCAGGCAGCAGAGGCACTCGAGAAAGAAGGAATAAGTGCAGAGGTTATTGATTTAAGAACTCTCCTTCCGCTTGATAAGGAAACTATAAAAAAATCAATAATGAAAACAAATAGGGTTGTTATTGTTGAAGAAGATACAAAAACCGCAGGAACAGGAGCAGAAATCGGAATGACAATTATTGAGAATTGTTTTGATTATCTGGATGCTCCTGTAAAAAGAATAGCGGGTGCTGATGTCCCAATGCCAAAAGCACCAAACCTCGAAAAGATTGCAATACCTTCACCGGAAAGTATTGCTGAAGGAATCAGGGAGATAATGAAATGATAAGAGAAATTATTATGCCAAAACTTGGCGAAACAATGGAAGAGGGATATATAAACAAATGGCTAAAAAAAGAAGGTGAAAAAGTTAAGAAAGGCGAGGTCCTATTTGAGGTAATGAGCGATAAAACAAATTTTGAGGTAGAATCCCAGTATGATGGTTATCTGAGAAAAATCCTTTTCGAGGCATCAGAAAATCCTGTTCCAGTAACAACAGTAATCGGGTATATTTCTGATACAATGGACGAGGAAATTCCTCAGGATACAAAAAAAACCATTCCTGAACAAAAGGAAAACACTTCAGTAGAAACACATCAAACAATAACATTACCCAGTGAAGAAAAACAAAGGATAAAAGCAAGCCCAGCAGCAAAAAGAATAGCCTCTGAACTCGGAATAGACATTACAAATATCAAGGGAACAGGAGAATCAGGAAGAATCGAAAAAAAGGATGTTGAAGAATATGCTTCTCAGTTAAAAACTGAATATCCTCTGGAATACGAAGCACAAGAAAAACTTTCACCTGTAAGAAAGATTATTGCTGAGAGATTAAAACAGAGTAAACAAAACATACCTCATTACTATCTTTCTACAAAGATTTTAATGGACGGTATTGATTTTCTTAAGGAAATAGCCAGAAAAAAAGGCAAGAATTTTACATATACTGATTTCATAATCTACTACACAGGAAGGGTTATTCGAGATTTTCCTATTCTGAATGCATCTTTTTTTAATGATGAAATTCACTATGTAAAATCAGTCGATATAGGGCTTGCGGTCAGTACAGTAGATGGGCTTGTTGTACCAGTAATAAGAGATGTTTGTAAAAAAACATTACAGGAGATATCCGCTGAAAGAATTAATCTTGCTGAAAAAGCAAGAAGTAATCAATTAAAAAAACAGGATACAGAAAACTGTAGATTTGTTATAAGTAATCTTGGAATGTTTGGTGTTATTCAGTTTCAAGCAATCATAAATCCCCCAGGAACAGCAATAATGGCAGTTGGTTCAATAGAAAAGGAGCCGATCGTAGTGAACAACAATATTGTAATCGGACACACTATGTGGATAACACTTTCACTTGACCACAGGGTTGTGGATGGTGCATATGGTGGGAAATTCCTACAGGAGATTAAACAGGTACTTGAAAACCCAGGAATCCTTGACATATGATATCAAGAATGAAAGAAGATATTCAAACAGTATTCAGGAAAGATCCAGCAGCAAGAAATATAATCGAGGTTTTATTATGTTATCCTGGATTGCATGCTATATGGTTTCATAGGATATCTCATTATTTTTGGACACACGGTGCAAAAACATTTGGAAGGTTTTTATCACAACTTACAAGATTTCTTACAGGAATTGAAATTCATCCTGGGGCAAAGATTGGAAGAAGGTTTTTTATTGACCATGGAATGGGAGTTGTAATTGGCGAGACTTCCGAAATTGGAAATGATGTGTTATTATATCAAGGGGTTGTTCTCGGTGGAACATCCCTCGAAAAGAAAAAAAGACATCCAACAATAAAGGATAATGTTGTTATTGGAGCAGGAGCAATAGTGTTGGGCGCTATAGAGATAGGAGAAGGAGTAAAAATCGGTGCTGGATCCGTTGTAATAAAGGATGTGCCTGATGGTTCTACTGTTGTTGGCGTTCCAGGTAGAGTGGCAGGCAGTCATCCAATCAAAACAGTTGACCTTGACCATGGCCAACTTCCTGATCCCCTCGCAAAGGCATTATCAATTATTATCGAAGAACAGGAAAAACTTGCAGAAAGAATTTCTGTTCTCGAAGGAATGGAAGGACTTAAAGCAAAGATTGATACCTATTTTGAAGAAAAGAAAAAAGAAGTAGCAAAAATATTCGAACCCCTCGAAAAGGGAGGCAAATGAAACCATTATTATCTTTAGTGATGTTATTCACGTTGGCTTTTTCAGTAACACTGTATGGAGCGACAATCACTCAGTACCATACTATTAAAAAAGGTGAAACTCTTTCCTCAATTGCAACAAAATACAATGTAAATGTTGAGGATTTGAAAAACTGGAATAATATAAAATCAAGCAAGATTGTTCCTGGTCAACGCATTGTGGTGAAACAGTATCAAAGTAAAAACACAGATCATAAAAATGTGAATCAGTCGTACTACATCGTAATGAAAGGAGATACACTATCTGAAATTAGCAAAAAAACAGATGTTCCTGTGGAAAAATTAAAGGAATATAATAATATTTCAGGCAATTCCATTTATCCAGGTCAAAAAATAAGAATTGTTCCTCAGGAACAGAAAACTGCTGCAGTAAAAAAATCCGAGAGTAAAACTGGCTCCATCACATCTGACACATACATAGTGAAAAAAGGAGATACACTTTCTCTAATCAGCAAGAAAACAGGTATCTCGGTTGATGAACTTAAGAAAATCAATAATCTTAAAAATTCGAAACTATTGGTGGGTCAAAAAATTGCTTTAAGAAATAATGACATACCTGTAAGTGTTGAAACTCAACAGATTATTGCATCAACAGACAACAATCAGGAAAAGTTGGATGAAAACCAGGATAATGTATCTTCAAACAAGATTTATATAAACAGGTATCATACTATAAAGAAGGGAGAAACACTAAGTAAGATTGCAAACAAGTATGGAACTACTGTTTCAAGTATTAAGCGACTCAATAATATGAAGTCAAACACAATACATCCAGGTAAAACAATTATTGTTGCAAAAATTGTAAAGGATGTCGCTCCACCTATTGTTAACCCTACACCAATTGTATCCGTTACGCCAAAAGTTTATTACAGGGTAAAATTCGGGGATAGCATTGAATCAATTGCCGCGAAATTTGGAATAAGTGTTTCTGCCTTAAAGGAATCGAATCTTCTATCTGATGGAAAAATAAAATTAGGACAGACTCTGGTTATTCCAGAGGTTGCAAACAAAAGTGAAGAGACAAATCTTGAAACATCTATTTCTACACAAAATGATACCTACGATACCACAAAATTTCTTGCTCTCAAGGTTATAGAAAATGCAATGAATTTTATCAATACACCATATAGGTATGGAGGTTTATCACAAAATGGGATTGATTGCTCAGGACTTGTCAAGAAATCATATGAAGCAGTAGGAATATCTATTCCGAGAACATCAAGAGAACAGGCAAAAAAGGGTGAAATAATACCTATAAGTGCAATGAAACCAGGTGATGTAATCTTCTTTGGAAATAAAGGAGTAGTTAATCATGTTGGAATATATATAGGTGATAATAAGTTTGTTCATGCAAGCAGGGAATTTGGAAAGGTTGTTGTCGCTGATCTGAACGATAAATACTATCAAAACCATCTTATATGTGCAAGAACTTTTATCAATGGTGATACTGTAGATATTGAATTAACAAACAAGGAAAACTGATGCTTTCAAATAAATCAGGTTGCAGGTGGGCATGCTATAATTGGAAACTCGGAAGAATCCTTTTTATGGAAAATAGTATTATAAGAATAACAATCCTTGTTGATAAAGGCACAGACATTGTTGAATTCGTTTATAAACCACTTGATATTGACTTTATGTGGAGAAGTCCATTTCCTCTTTATGGTCAGGGTTTTCCAGAAACAATTCATGGAAAGCCAGGAAAATTTATGGACTATTATCCAGGTGGGTGGCAGGAATGTTTTCCGAATGCAGGCGCCCCGTGTGAATATAAAGGAGCGGACTTAGGACTTCATGGTGAGGTTGCAGTACTTCCCTGGGAATATCAGATAATAGAATCATCAAAGGATATCTTAAAAATAAAATTCTGGGTAAGAACAGTTAGAACTCCATTTTATCTCGAGAAGACATTAACCATAGAAGAGGGTTCGGCGTCCATGAAAATTGAGGAAACTGTGGTAAATGAAGCAGGAGAAAAAATGGATTTTCTCTGGGGCCATCATCCGGCATTTGGCGAACCCTTCCTGGATGAAAGTTGCAGAATAAATATTCAATGTGAAAATGTAGAAATCTGTCCTGGAGATGGAATCTCATTCACAAACCTGAAACAGGGAACAGGCAGATGGCCTGAAGTCGAGGGCATTGATGGTAAACCAGTTGATTTGAGTAAGGTTCCTCCACCAGATGCAAAGATATCTGATGTAATCTTTCTTTCAGGACTCAAAGAGGGCAAGTATGAAATAATAAATCAGAGATCTTCACTCGGATTCAGGTTTGAATTTCCACACAAAATATTCAAATACATATGGTACTGGAGAATTGCACGTGGAAGTTTTGGCTATCCATGGTACGGTAGAACATATAATCTTGCTCTCGAACCCTTCTCGGGTAAAGCAATACTTTCAGAAGCAGTTAAAAACAATTACCAACTTACACTTGATCCAGGCCAATCCATGAGCGTAGACCTTTTAGTAACCGCCTTCCGAGTTTAAAATGAAAGAGTTTCAGACCATTATTGGACTTGAAGTTCATGTTGAACTATTAACAAACTCCAAGATGTTCTGTGGTTGTTCCACAGAATTTGGTAAACAGCCAAATACTCAGGTGTGCCCTGTGTGTCTGGGACTTCCAGGAGCATTACCTGTTGCAAATGAGAAAGCGATAGAACTTGGAATCTGCGCATCAATTGCACTTAATTGTCAGGTGAATGAAGAATGTATATTCGTTAGAAAATCATACTTTTATCCGGATTTACCAAAAAATTTTCAAATATCACAGTATATGGACCCAATCGGAATTAATGGATATCTTTGTATAAATAACAGAAATATAGGGATACATCGTGTTCACATGGAAGAAGATACAGGTAAGTTAGTACATAACGAACAATCTGGTACTTGGTCAGGTATAGATTTTAATAGATCAGGAATTCCCCTTATGGAAATAGTGACAGAACCTGACATTACAAGTCCTGATGAAGCAGAGCGATTTCTTCAAGAACTTAAAAAACTTATTTCATATACTGGAGTGAGCGATTGTAATATGGAAGAGGGCTCATTAAGATGCGATGCAAATATTTCTGTTAAACTAAAAGAAGATGTAAAACTCGGAACAAAAGTCGAGGTAAAAAATATGAATTCTTTTCGTTCTGTAAGACGAGCACTGGCTTATGAACAGGAAAGAATCACGGATTTACTTAAAAATGAAAAACCAATTATTCAGGAAACGCGCCTCTGGAACGAAACACTTCAGATAACCGAACCAATGAGAACAAAGGAGGAGGCCCATGACTACAGGTATTTTCCAGAGCCAGACCTTCTGCCATTTAGAATAGATATAAATACAATAAACAGGATTAAATCAGAAATAGGTGAATTGCCACAGTTAAGAGAAAAGAGATTTCAAAATCAATATAATCTATCTGAATATGATTCATCTATACTTACATCTAAAAAAGCAATTGCTGATTATTTTGAACAAACCATCAAACACTATGCAAAGCCCAAACAGGTTGCAAACTGGATACAAACAGAGATTCTTGCTCTTCTTAAGGAAAACAGATGTACAATAGATAAATGTAAGATAGATCCCCGAGCATTGGCAAAAATCGTGGAAATGGTAGATAATAATATAATAAATGCAACTGTGGGAAAACAGATTATTCGCGATGTTTTTATAACCGGAAAGGAACCCGAAGCCCTCGTTAAAGAAAGAAATCTTACTCAGATAAGTGATACAAAAGAAATAGAAGAGATCATTGAAAAAGTTTTGGCCGATAACGCACAGGCAGTAAACGACTATAAATCAGGAAGAACACAGGCACTCGGATTTCTTGTGGGTCAGGTTATGAGAAAATCCAGAGCCAAAGTGAATCCATCTATCGTAAAAGAAATATTACAAAAAAAACTCAATTAAATTTCGTAAATAGGAGAAACAAAAGATGAAAAAGAAAATCGCAATCTGGGTCGCTGGATTTTTTGTCCTAAGTTTCCTTCTTGGTTTTAACCTCGAGGTATCCCAGGCAAGAAAAAATGAGGAAGAATTTTATCGCGAACTTGAACGTTTCGTAACCGTTGTAAATATAGTTAAAAAAGAATATGTACAACCTGTTGATGATAAGAAACTTATTTATGGCGCATTAAAGGGAATGTTGTCTTCTCTTGATCCTTATAGCGCCTTTCTTGAACCAGAGGCATCGAAGGAACTGCAGATCGAGACATCAGGTGAATTTGAAGGTGTTGGAATGGAGATAACATTGAAGGATGGCGTCTTGACAGTTGTAAGCCCTATACAGGATACACCTGCGTGGAACGCAGGGGTTAAACCAGGAGATAGAATAATAGATATAGATGGAAAATCAACAAAAGGAATGAATACCTGGGAAGCAGCGCAAAAACTTAGAGGTAAGAAGGGAACACCTGTTGTTATTAGTGTTCTAAGGGAAAATTCTTCAAAAATTATCAAGATAACTCTTGTAAGGGATGTTATAAGAGTAAAATCAATTAAAAGTTCAATACTACCCGGAAATATTGGTTATGTAAGGATAACCAACTTTCAGGAAAGAACAAGCGAAGATTTAGAAGCAGTTATAAAAGAATTAAACAACCAACATGTGCAGGCATTAATTCTTGATCTCAGAAATAATCCTGGCGGACTTTTGAGCTCAGCAGTAGAAGTAAGTCAGCTATTTTTACCTGAAAAAAAGGTTATTGTTTCAATCCAGGGAAGAAAACCAGAAGACAAAAAAACATATTATTCTCAAAAAGCGCCAATATGGAATAAACCAGTTGTTATTCTTGCGAATAATGGAAGTGCAAGTGCATCAGAAATTGTTATTGGTGCGCTCAAGGATAATCTCAAAACCTGCAAGGTTATTGGAACAAAAACATTTGGAAAAGGATCAGTACAAAATCTGATAAAACTTGACGATGACGGAACATCCATAAAATTAACAATTGCTTACTATTACACACCATCTGGCACAAGGATTGATGGCAAGGGTATTGAACCTGATATCAAGGTTGAAGCACCAGAGGAAATGGAAATAGGTTCCCTCGAAAAAGATATTCAGTTAAAGAAGGCAATAGAAGAAATATTAAATGAGATGCAAACAGCGGGTACATGAAAAAATTCATAAATAAACGCGGATCAGGGTTATTAATCCTTTTGCTGATTTTTCTGATACTTTTGACATGTCTTTTTATTATTGAGCAAATTAAGAAAAAGCCATATCCTGAAAAAATAGTAACCGAGAAAAAAATAATTGCTCCAGAAAAAAAAGAAATTTCCTATGAGGGCACATCCTCAAAAAAAGGGAAAATCGCTATTATATTGGATGATGTTGGTTGGAATCCAGATATTACAGTGCATATCAAAAGAATTCAGGTTCCACTAACACTCGCAATCTTACCCGATAGCCCATTTGGCTTGAGAATAGCAAAAAATCTTTCAGGAAAACAAAATATTGAACTTCTTCTTCATATACCTCTTGAACCAGAAAGAACGGATTCTGATACATCAATATCAGGAAGCTTTTTAACAGTATCCATGGATGATGATGAAATCAAAAACAGGATTGACGAATACTTTGAAAAATTTGGTCCCTACATCGTAGGGATAAATAATCATATGGGATCAAAATTTACACAAAATCAGGAAAAAATGGATTTATTACTCAAAGAAATTAAAGAAAAAAAACTTATATACGTTGATAGTTTAACAACACAGAAATCCATTGGATATTCTGAGGCAAAAAAAATTGGAGTAAGAAGTATCAAAAGGGATATTTTTCTCGATAATTCTTCTGAACCCGAAGAAATTGTTCAAGGTTTACTTATGGCAGGCAAAATTGCAAAAAAGAAGGGTAGTGCAGTTGCTATTGGACATGCAAGAGCGAATACGCTTAAGGTCCTCGAGGAAAAACTTCCCGAGATGTTAAAAGAAGGATATAGTTTTGTATCTATCACACAAATAACAAGATAAATGATTATAGTAGGTATAGAAAGCTCCTGCGATGAAACATCTGTAGGCATCGTTAGCAATAAAAATATTGTTGCTAACATGATAGCAAGCCAGGATGAAATCCACGCTACATTCGGAGGAGTTGTCCCTGAACTTGCAAGCCGTGCTCACATCGAAAGAATAACTCCTATGTTTAACCAGTGCCTTAAAGAAGCAAAAATCGATTTATCGCAAATAGATGCATTCGGGGTAGTAAACAAACCAGGATTAAAAGGATCATTAATGATAGGAGTAGGATTTACAGAAGGTATAGGATATACTCTGAGAAAACCTGTCTATAATATAAATCATCTGCACGCTCATATCGCAGCATGCTATACTGATATTAATATACAATTTCCTGCACTTGGCCTTGTAGTTTCAGGTGGACACACAACTCTATTTTTAATCAAAAACTATACTGATTTTACAACACTCGGAGAAACACGGGATGATGCCTGCGGTGAAGTGTTTGATAAGGTGGGTAGAATGATAAATCTTCCATTTCCTGGGGGAGGATATGTAGAAAAACTTGCAAAAGAGGGAAATGAGGCAAAGATTAGATTTCCTCGTGCATATATAAAAGATTCTCTTGATTTTAGTTTTAGCGGAATTAAAACCGCTGTTTATTATTATATCTCAAAACATGGTCTAAAAAACAAATCAGACATAGCGGCTGGTTTTCAAAAGGCAGTTGTTGATTCAATCATCAAAAAAATAGATGATGCTCTTAAGATGTACAGGGTGAAAAGTATACTTTTTGGTGGTGGAGTTATAAGAAATAATTATCTGAGGGAAAAAATCCAACAGTATTTATCGAAAAAAGGAATTCATGTTTCAATTCCAGAAGAAAAACTTTGTATGGATAATGGTGCAATGTCAGCGATCTTAACTGAATATATGATTCATGCAGGTCTCAAACCACAGCCATACATTATTGATGTCCAGCCAACAAAATAAAAGTCCCAATTATAGTGGTGTGTTGCAAAAACAAAATATCTATTCTTAATATTTTTCGTTTGATGACAAATCAGATCAACGCTGTTTTTCTGTTTCGGGTTCAACTCGACTATCAAGATAAATATTTTTTGCATTAAGATGTTCAGAATATGTGGTTGAAAAATAATGTGAACCATCTCCCTTTGAAACAAAGAAAAGATATGGGGTTTTTGCAGGATAAACCGCTGCCTTTAGTGATTCCTTTCCAGGATTACAGATAGGTCCAGGGGGTAATCCCCTGTGAATGTATGTATTATATGGTGTTTTTATTTTAATATCGCTCATGGTAAGATTTTTTTTGTTTCCTATAACATACTTAATTGTTGAACAACTCTGCAATGGCATCCCGCGCTTGAGACGATTATAAAAAATCCCTGCAATGATAGGCCTTTCAGAATTAAGTTCTGCTTCCTTTTCAACAATTGAAGCAATGATAACAATTTTTTTGAGTTCGTCTTTTTTTAGTTTTGATGAATCTGGGTTAATCTCCTGGAAAATTTCCCAGAATCTATCTATCATTTTCTTTGCCACTGCCTCTTTTGAAACTCGTATCGGAAAATTGTATGTATCAGGGAACAAATATCCCTCAAGACCTTCCTTTTTAGAAAACTCATCAAACTCAGCACAACTACATATTTCCTCTTGCTCAAGGAGTTTTCCTATTTCATGGCAGGTTATTCCTTCGGGAAAAACAAGTTTTATATATGCAATATCTCCTTTTCTTAGTTTTTCAATAACATCATATAGATAGGGCCTTCCCTTAAACTCGTATATACCCGCACGAAGTTTTCCATCTATGTGCTTTTTCCTTAAAACACGCAGAAACCAGCGGGTATTTTTAATAATACCTCTTTCTTCGAGTATAGAAGCAATCTCCTTTCCTGTAGCATTTTTAGGTATTTCAACAAGCATACCTACCGGTTGCATGTCTCCGTAAAGACTTTTACGAAACATCTCAAATCTGACCAAACCAAAAATAAAAACCGCACATATCGTTAATATGAGTATAAATTTTTTCATAATATTAAAAATCCTTGATTATTGCCCGGCGAAGAAAATCAATACCTGCAAGTGCAGATCGAAGTTTTATTATTGACCTCTGACCTGTAAAGTGAAAAACTTTTGTCTGAATTTGCCTGTTTGAAAGAGCAACTGCCATGCATACAAGACCTACTGGTTTTTCAACACTGCCACCTTCTGGACCTGCAATACCAGTGATTGCAAGAGAAACATCTGCCTTACCATATTTTCTCGCACCTTTTGCCATTGCTATAGCAGTTTGTTCACTCACAGCGCCATATTTTTTTAATGTGCTTCTTGAAACCCTTAAAATTCTTCTTTTCACCCTGTTTGAGTATGCAACGATTGAACCATTAAAACACTGAGAAACCCCAGGCAATTCAGTCATCAAATGTCCAGCAAGTCCACCTGTACATGATTCAGCAAAACAACATACAAGTTTTTTTTCTTTAAGAACGCTCGCAAGTCCTTCTGGGATAGAACAATCCCCGAGGAAAGAATCATTAAAAGTTTTCTTAAGAAAATTTTCAACCTGATTAAAAAGTTCTTTTTTAGAATACGGTACCTTTAACCATAGTTCTACAAGATGTGGCTTTGCAAGAATAGTCCATTCTCCGCCAAAGGATTTTATTATATCTCTTATTTCATCTGTTTTTTCCTCAACCACTACCTCGGATTCTCCTGCAATGCCAAAAACCTTTCTTATAAATGAATGCCCAAGAAACGTTTTCTTAAGAATAGGTATAACACTGTTTTTTAACATCTCCTCAAATTCCCAGGGTGGACCAGGAAGAAGAAAAATCAATTTATCATTGTGCTTCACCATCATTCCAGGTGCAGTACCGACACTATTAGAAATAAAATCTGCTCCTTCTATAATCATTGCCTGTTTTCTATTTTTTTCTGGAATACTTATCATTTTTCTTTCTCTGAATCTTTGCTGGATTTCTTCCCAGGCACAACTGGAAAAAATAAGTTTTCTCTCCATATATATGGAGATTGCTTCTCTTGTAATATCATCAAAGGTTGGACCAAGTCCCCCGGATATCATCAATACACTGCTATTCTTAAGACAAAAATCAACTGCTCTAACTATTTCTTTGATATTATCAGGCACAATAATATTAAGACCTATATCAAAACCATTCAACCCACATACCCTACTTGCAATGTGAACATTTGTATTAAGGACATTATAGAAAAGCTCGTTTCCCACGCAAATAAGAGATATGTAATTATCCTTGTTGTTTTTCATAATAACGATATAAAGGGGTTTTACCTGGATAAGGTTATCTTATTAACCAGTGAATTATCATTTAGATTATAAAGTTCAAGACATCTGTTATAGAGTAGTCCAATCCCAGGGAAATTCTTAGGGAGGGCACAACTTCCAGGGTTAAAAAATACAGTATTACCGATACTTTCTAAACCTGCTACATGGGTATGTCCTGATACAACCAAGTCAATAGACCACTGTTTTGAAAGACAGATTAACTGTTCTTTATTAAACAGATGACCATGGGTTATAAAAATTCTCAGTCCATCGTAAAAAATAAATGCAAAAGGATTACACAAGGGGAAATTGCTTATTGTCTGGTCAACATCAGAATCGCAATTTCCCTTAGAACAGATTAAAGGAACTGCGATTGAATTAAGTTGGTTTGCAAGAGTACCAGGATCATATCCTTCGGGTAATGGATTCCTCGGACCAAAGGAATATAAATCCCCTGCATGTATGATACAGGTGGTATCTGAATCAATGTATCCCTTGATTTTATCCCATACTCCAACTGAACCATGTGTATCACTTATAATAATTATTTTCATTATCTCTGCTCCCTTATTTATTTTTTTCATTAACAATAACTGGCTTTAAAGGCAGGACAAACATAGCAAAATCAAACTTTAATATTTCATCATTATTTTTCTTCAAAAAGATACTTATATCTTTTTTCCCTGTTTTCTGTATTTTTGAAACCAGGGTATATTGTTCAGCAGATCCGGTAATTTTATATTCATCCAACCCACTGACGCTTAAATAAGATTCAAGCCCAGAAATCGAGTTATTATATCTATCATTAACAACAAACCCAATCTGAAATTCCTGGTTTTCAATCACAACAGGGTCGTATTCAAGGATCTTAATACTTGTTGGATATGATGGAACAACTGAAAAAGTATTTGACCTACCCGTATGTCCAAGGCCATCACCCACAGTAATACTGGTCTCTGAAGTAGATTTCTCAAAAGATATTGTTTCCATCCATATACCAGAAGATACATCCTCCTTTAAATAAGATGGAACGTTTGAATCTCCAATAAAGAATAAACCCTTTATCCTATTCCCATATTTATCAAGTGCCTTTACTGTTATTGAAACTGGCTTGCCTGCTTCAACAGGTGAGTTTATCCTGCTTATCTCAAAATGATCAATTACGCCTGGGCTAACCTTTATAGAACAACTAGCCTTAATTGTTGTTCCTGAAATTAAAACAGTTATCCTGTTTTCTCCTGATTTATGGAATATTACTGGAATATCAATATTTCCATCTACATCTGAAACAAAACTTGAAGGATACTCTGCTTCATAGGTTGATATTATTGAAAGTTTTAATCCTTTTTTTAGTATAATATTTCCATAAGAATCCTTCACTATAACCCTGATTGAAGTTGGTACACCGACATAAACATTAGAAGAAGGAATAATCTGTACAACTGCCGGAGAACCTGCCTCAATCTCAAATTCTTTTGAGCATTGCCATTTTCCCTTAGAATCAACAACAAATAGTACATTATTCTTTCTTAACCTGGTAAAATGTATCATAATGTTCGCAATCCCTTTATCAAGCACAACATCAGAGGGTTCTATGCTTCCAGTAAGATCTATCATACGTAATCTCTCATTTGATTCATAAATATTCCCATCAATATCTATTGATTTTATGCTAATGGAAACAGGTTTACCTGATTCAACCTTTGAAGGAAGATTCAGTATTTGGTACTCCTTAAATTCTTTCCGTGCTGCCACAACTATCTCTTTTTTTTCTTCTACAGGTTCCTTTTCCTCCTTTTGTTTTTCGGTTTTTATCGTAGAAGCAAGAGAAGGTCTTTGAAATGGTGGAAAGTTTATGTTTCTGTCAATAGATGCGTGACCATCAGCGTAAAGGACACCATAACCACCAGTATGAGGAGAAGGTAATTCAGGATAAAGTGCTGTTATTTCTGTCATAAGCCATAAACCTGAAGAATTTGATGATGTTCTTTTTGCTGATTCATTCCATAAATAATTCGTTCCATATTTATTAAATTCAGTTGATATTGCAGGACAGAAAAATATGTCTGGCGTTGTACCATATCTTTTGAGAATATTATTTATACCCCGTGGATCCCCGGCACTTCCTGGATAAAAAACAGCATCGGGTAAGCCGTCGTGATCTGCCTCAAACATCCCAATTGCTTGTCCAATCTGTTTAAGATTGTTCAGACAAACTGAGTCCTTACCCTTTTTTACAATCTGATAACCACTGAGAGCAAAAGTGGATACAATTGCAGCGACTGCAGTAATTTCGACAAGTGTAAATCCTTTAATTCTCATAAATACTCACTAAACCTGTTAATATTTAGTTATCAGTAGCAGGTAGACAGTATATAGAAAACTGCTGACATTATGTTTGTATGATTTTATTCTTATCACTTTCTGTCCTAAAAACCTATAAACAAATGTTGTTATTAATATTTATGATAGTATAAGTTTGGTTCTCAGTCAAAACTACATATATATGGTATCCTTAAAATTTTCAAATCCATTCATAATCTGTTATAATTTCATCAGGAATATAAGGTTCTGTTTTTTTACCGAGGTGATAATATCAAAAAACAGATGAAACTTTTATATCAGGAAACTCAACACAAAAAAGGATAAAAATCTATCCCTACCTTCCTTTGATCTCCTTTTGTTATCTTTTTTTCTTAAAGGGCCCAGAGGGATTTTAGAAGGAAGGTCAATAAAAACTTTTGAAACTATTAAATAAACAAAAACACTACTAAATAGCCAAGTTTGGCATTATCCATATGCTTAAAAGGAAAAATTATGACTTCGAGAGAAAGAGTTCAAATGGCTATTTCACTTAAAGAACCCGATAGGATTCCTATAGATTTAGGAGGAACAAGTGTTACGGGAATTTCTGCATTTTGCCTCACAGAGTTAAAGAAAGCCCTCGGAATTAAAACACCTGTAATGATTGATGAACCATTCCAGATGCTCGGTAAGATTGATGATGAACTAAGAAAAATTCTCGGGATAGACACCGTTGCCCTTTACGCAAGAAAAAATTTGTTTGGTTTCGAGAATAAAAACTGGAAAAAATGGACTGCGCCTGATGGAACAGAATTTCTTGTTCCTGAAAAATTTAATACAACAAAAGATGATAAAGGGAATGTTTATCTTTATCCAGAGGGTGATACAACTGTCTTGCCATCCGGGAAATTACCTGCTTCTGGCTTTTATTTTGACGCAATTATAAGACAGAAGCCAATAGACGAGGCAAATCTTGATCCATCTGATAATACTGATTTGAGTCTACTAAAAGATGAAGATCTCAGATATTATGAAACAGAAGCCACCCGTCTTTATAAGGAAACAGAGTTTTCAATTATTGCAAATTTTGGTGGCACCTCATTCGGAGATATTGCAAGAATCCCGGGTCCATTCTTAAAAAATCCAGGTGGAATTAGAGACATTGAAGAATGGTATGTATCAACAATAATAAGGCGAAATTATGTGTATGAGGTTTTCTCAAAACAGTGCGAGATTGCATTACAAAATCTTAAGATGATTTCCGAGGCAGTGGGTAATAAGATTGATGTTATTTTTGTTTCTGGCACTGATTTTGGAACACAAAATTCCCAGTTTATATCTGTTCAAACATACCGTGAACTCTATAAACCCTTCCACAGTAAAGTAAATGGCTGGATACATAAAAATACAAACTGGAAAACATTTATCCATTCCTGTGGTTCTATAGAACCATTTATAAATGATTTCATTGAGGCGGGTTTTGATATATTAAATCCCATTCAATGTTCAGCCGCAAATATGGACCCATATTTCTTAAAGCAAAAATATGGCAGGAGAATATGCTTTTGGGGTGGTGGAATTGATACCCAGAAAACTCTTCCTTTTGGAACCCCTGAAAAAGTAAAAGAAGAGGTAAAAAACCGACTTACAATATTTTCTAAGGAAGGTGGATACGTGTTTAATACAATCCATAACATCCAGGCAAAAACACCTGTTGAAAATATTCTTTCTATGTTTGAAGCAGTAAAACAATTTAATAATAAGGTGGAGGAAAAATGAAATATCCAGATATTTGGGGCAAGGACATAATTTTTGCATTTTCCGGGATTGAAGGTAAAACTGATTGGTTTAATCCTTTTGTTGCAGGCACCTTAGAAAAAGCAGGAACACTATGTTTCAGGTTGGATGATAGAAGAACACTGTATTTTAAGAATATGGATAAATGCAATATCCTGCCAGAAATTGTCTGTTCTGACCTAATTATTTTTAAGAATCCTGATATTTCTGTGGTATTTGCTGAGAAAGATGTGATACTCGGAAAATACAGTCAAGAATTTTTACCATCAATGAATTCAGAAACAGGTAGCATTGAGAAATTCGATAATGTTATTGTTTGCTCGTCAAAAGATGGACTAACTGGACTTATCATCGAAAAGGATAAAAAAATCTTTGCGCTCTCTTACGATAGAACAAACAGAAATAATGCAATACAGAAGTCAGAAAAAACTCTGATAGATAAAAATATTAATGATGAGGTTAATAAAAAACTACAATTTTTTGATAAATTCACCAGTACACAGTTTAACAATGAGATTGAAGAAAAAACCTATCTTAAGGCAATGTCAATTATGAAGGTAAACTGTGAATCTGCACAGGGAAAAATAAATTCAATATGGACAACTCCGGATAGATGGCCACACAGAGATATGTGGTTCTGGGATTCAGCATTTCATACCCTTGGGAATCGCTATATTTCATATGATCTTGCTGAAAAAACAATTATTGCTGTATTAAACTGTCAGAGAGAAGATGGGTTCATCTCTATTACTATGAATCCTGAAAAGGGCAGGGTGTACGAAGATATTACACAACCACCCTTGTTTGCATACACGGCGCTTGAGCTTTATAAAACTACAAAAAACAGGGATTTTCTTGAATTTGTTTACAATGCAATAAAAAGATATATTGAGTGGTTGTATAGAAACAGGGATAATGATAGTGATGGGCTTCTCGAATGGTTAATAAACGAAGGTAAAGAATCAAAGTGTGGAGAATCAGGGATGGACAATTCCCCAAGGTTTGATGATATAGAACCAGAAGATCATCTTGCAGCCATTGATTTGAATTGCTTTGCAGTAAATGAAATAAAATGTCTCTCAGAAATCGCAGACATCTTAAAGATAAAAATTGATGTAGACCTCTGGAAAAAAATGGCTGAAGAAAAAACCCATCTTATAAATAAATATTTGTGGGATGAAGATGATGGTTTTTATTATGATAGAAAACAGAATGGGAACTTCGTTAAGGTGAAAACACCTGCATCACTACTACCTTTATTTGCAGGGATTTCTGATAGAGCAAGAACAAAAAGAATTCTTGAAAAAATTATAAACCCTGCGATGTTCTGGACAAAAATGCCGATACCCTCTGTATCAAAAGATGATCCTTCATTCTGTAAGGATATGTGGAGGGGAGGTACATGGCTGAATTATAATTTTCTCGCCTACGAAGGCTTGAGAAAATATGGATTCAAAGATATAGCAAGAACCCTTTTATTGAAAACGAAGGAAGCAGTTGAAAAATGGTATATTGAAAATGGCTCAATATTTGAGTTCTATGATCCAGATAATCAGATACCACCAAAGGGATTACCAAGAAAGGACTGGCTCGGCGGTAAAGGATGGACAAGAACTATTACAGATTATCAATGGAGCGCTGCTGTATATGTGGCAATCTTAAATGAATTAAAAAAGGAGAAAAATTGAAAACTGTTAATTCTTTTGAGTTCAAAAAAAACTTTGCTGAAACAATCGCAAGACATAGGAAAATTCAGTCAGCAAAAAAAGGTTGCCTGATATACACCTTTCTCCCAGAAGAAGATCAGATTATTAACTCTATATCAATCCCTCCACTTGAAGAAATTGATTTTGATAAAGATCCACTTTTACTTCCAAAACTTTTGTGTGACAGGGATGAGAAACTTTATAGATATCGAACTGATTATCCGGATGATTCAATCCCGGTTCTTCCATTAAGGTATGGATCTGGCATATTTGCAGGCATGATTACTGGTTCCATAAAATTTGGCGCAAACACATCCTGGATAGAGCCAATCGGCAAAACCATAGATGAAACAATAGATTTCCCATGGAAAAAACAGAACAAATTTGTTGATATAGCACTTAAAGGACTTGAATATTCAATAAAACGGCTAAACAATAAGTGCTATGTTTATCTATCAGGATACAGTTCTCCACTTGAACTTGCGTTTATTCTCAGAGGATCAGAAATTTTTACCGATATATACATAAATCCTGAGAAGCTGCATATTCTTATCAATAGGTGCGACAAAGCACTTAAATGGGCATATGAACTTATTAAAACAAACATCAAAAATGAAAATTATGGAACTATTGCGGGATACCTCTGGATGGAGAAAGGACTTGAGTTTTTAAGCGATGATGCGGCAGGGCTTCTTTCGCCACGCCACTATAAAGAATTCGGCGTACCATATACAGATAAGGTTTTCCAAAGACACAGTGGTGGTTTTCTTCATCTGCATACACAGGCATATCATCAGATGGAAGCTGTTTCAAATATGAAATACCTTACAATACATAACTGGAGACCTGATCCAAATACACCTGAGGCCATAGAGATTCTTGATAAACTCGTTGATGGCGCAAAGAAAAAGATTGTCTCAATAGTAGCAGAACCAGAATCAATTCAGAAACAAATCTCTTTGTTAAAACAGGGCAGATTTTTTATCTTATGCAACTGTAAAAACCGTAAAGAACAAGAGTTTATTGTTAATCTTGTGCGCGAAAAAATGTCTATTGATTGATATATGCTCCTGGTTTATTGTATCAGCAATTCTGTTGTTTAAACTTGACACACATCACTTTTTAAAGTAACATTTTTCCTACTAAAATAGGAGCGCAAATATGAAACAAATTACCAGACAAAAATTATATCTTATTATGGTGACTGCTCTAATCATGATGACCTTTATTACAGGATGCAGTATGCGACTTCAATTAGGCAAATAAAACTATTATATGGAATCTTTTACCTCGTGCATGTAAAAAACCAAATTCTCATTTCCTTTACAGAAATGGTAAAAATTCAAAGATAGTTCTGAAGCGCAAAACACCAAATATTATAAGGCCTTAATCTTAAATTTTACTTTAGTTTGACAGGTATACCGACTGGTCGGTATAATATAAAAAATGTCAAAAACAAAAAAAGAAAAAAAATCTGGTATATGACAAAAAGGTCATATGCCACGGAAGTGTGCCAGAGAAAAAATTCTGGACGCTGCGGAACAGGTAGTGATTCTTGTTGGGGCAGGTCATTTAACATTAAGCGCAATAGCCAAAAAAGCAGGTGTGAGCAAAGGCGGGCTTATCTATTATTTCCCGTCTAAAACCGCTTTACTTAAAGGAATGATTGAACGGCTAATTTCAAGGAGTGAATCCAGGCAGACAAGTCGAGAGATACAACTACCGGCTGGAAAAAGTTGCGCAATCAAAGCACATATATTGAATGCATCGCTTCGTAGACCAGACAGAAAACCAATGAGGATAGCCCTCCTTGCCGCATCCGCGCACAATCCGCGTCTTCTTGAACCAGCCAGAGAGGCCTATCGTCGTCAGTTTGCCAGGTTTACAGCAAATGGCTTACGGCCAGAACGGGCAGGTATAATTGCTTTCGCTGTAGATGGTATGTGGCTACTGGATCTTCTTGACATGATGCCCATACCCCGAAATCAAATTAATTCAGTTATCCAGGAGTTGCTTAAACTTGCCGATGAATAATTAATAACTATTTTATCATAGGAGAAAATCATGCAAGGAAAAAAGAAATATGTATTTTTAGTTGCTTCGTTTATTGCTGTATCAATGCTTGTTGGTTGCCAAACAAAAAAGCCCAAGGTATCTCAAACTAGTACTTTGCCAGAGGTATCAGTAATAACCATTAAAACCCAAAAGGTTGTTTTAACATCTGAATTACCAGCGCGTACCTCTGCGTATCTTGTGGCAGAAGTCAGACCACAGGTTAATGGCATTATTCAAAAGTGCCTATTTACTGAGGGTAGCAATGTCCATGCAGGGGAAATACTCTATCAAATAGATCCTGCACCTTATCGGGCTGCATACGAGAGCGCTGTTGCTGCACTGGCGAGATCTGAATCAAACCTACCACCTGCACGGCTCCGTGCTGAACGTTACCAAAAATTACTGGCAGATAAAGCCGTTAGTCAACAAGAATATGATGATGCCGCTGCTTCAGTAAAACAAATAGAAGCAGACATTCAATGTGCAAAAGCAGCAGTTGAAACAGCAAGAATTAACCTGGACTATACTGAGGTAAAATCGCCGATTACAGGCCGTGCTGGTAAATCCAATGTAACCGTTGGTGCCCTTGCCACTGCGTATCAGGGTATAGCATTTACCACAATCCAACAGATTGATCCAATATATGTAGATGCCTCGCAATCAACCGCTGAGTTGCTTCAA
>Ga0116190_1000774_pt1 | contig 30284 bp, 27 predicted proteins | sample AD_JPNTR4_MetaG_FD_89808 | JGI IMG/M metagenome (GOLD analysis project Ga0116190, IMG submission 89808) | Active sludge microbial communities of municipal wastewater-treating anaerobic digesters from Japan - AD_JPNTR4_MetaG | ecosystem: Engineered > Bioreactor > Anaerobic > Digestate | place...
ATGAGCCGCGGCAGCGCGGTCAACGTCATGCGTTTCAACATTATCACCATCTTTCCCGATCTCTTTGACCGTGTCTTCGACTTTGGCATGATCCAGCAGGCTCGTAAGAAAAACCTGCTCGAGATTGAGGTAGTGGATTTGCGGGACTTTACCGACGACCGGCGTCGGACGGTAGATGATCGGCCCTACGGCGGTGGTGATGGGATGGTTCTCAAGCCTGAACCGATCTTTCGCGCCGTGGAGAGTATTGAGGCTCGTTCGGCCGAGCGGCAACATGTCGTTTTGCTGACACCGCAGGGTGAGATTTTCAACCAGTCGGTTGCTAATGCGCTTTCGCTCAGGCCGATCGTAACGTTAATTTGCGGCCGCTACGAAGGCGTCGATCAGCGTGTGGCGGATCACCTCGTCGACCAGGAGATCTCTATCGGTGATTATGTCCTGTCAGGAGGGGAATACGCGGCCCTGGTCGTGGTTGACGCGGTGTCGCGCCTGATTCCCGGGGTTGTTGCCAAAGGCGGGTCGGTGCTGGAGGATTCGTTCATGGACGGAATCCTTGACTATCCGCACTATACCCGGCCACCCGAGTTTCGAGGCTGGAAGGTGCCCGACGTGCTGTTGTCCGGAGACCATGCTGAAATTTCGCGATGGAGAGCAGAACAGGCGCTCGAGTTCACCCGGAAACGCAGGCCGGATTTGATGAAAAAGTAGTTAGCGTTTTTATCCGTGTAATCCGCGCTATCCGTTCTATCCGCGGGCCTGGTACCCGCGGATAAGCGGATAAAACGGATAGCGCGGATTACGCGGATAAATTTGCCGGGACCGAAGGTTACAGAGGTTACTAAAACAGAGCTAAAACATGCTAGAATGTAAAACTTTCCACTGCAGGGGGTTGAGATGAACGTCGTGGATATGGTCGAGCGAAAATACATGGGGCGTGAGATCCCCGAATTCACGCCCGGCGATACGGTCCGCGTGAATGTGAAGATCAAGGAAGGCGAGAAATTCAGGATACAGGCGTTTGAAGGCGTAGTCATCGCGATTCGTAAGAACGGCCTCAGTTCGTCGTTTACCGTTCGGAAGGTCTCTTTCGGATACGGGGTGGAACGTATCTTCCCTATTTATTCGCCCATGATCGAAAGTATTGAACGGGTGAGGCGAGGGCGCGTGCGCCGAGCCAAGCTTTACTACTTGCGTGAGCGCAAAGGCAAGGCGGCCCGCATCAAGGAAGATCGCGATCGGCAGACGTAGTGACAGACCGCGGATACGGCGATTCGCTCGCTGTATCCGCAGTTTAAGCGACCCATTTCCGTGCCGCGAGTCACTAGACGTCGGTTAACAGCTGCCTTAAAATCGCCCGTGACTCAACATGTCTGAAAAGTACAAGGCCCTGCGCAACGCCGAAAAGTATGTACTCACGGGCAAGATCGCCCAGGCTGTTAAAGAGTATCAGAAGCTCCTGGACAAGGAGCCTGACGAGCCCACCCTTCTAAACACCGTCGGGGATCTGCTCCTGCGCCAGAATCAGCGCGAGGAAGCCCTCAACTACTTTCGCCGGGCGGCGGACGTCTATCTTCGCAACGGCTTCCTGCTCAAGGCCATCGCCGTCCACAAGAAGATATACCAGTTTGATCCCACTGATACTCACGTTAATGAGAGCCTTGCCGACCTTTATCAACGCCAGGGCCTCATTTATGAGGCTAGCCGGCACCTGAAGATCCTGATTCATCATTACTCCGAGGCCGGCAAGGTCGAACAGGCGTCCGTTTATCTGCAAAGACTAGCGCAGTTGAGTCCGAACAGTCCCGAGACTCAAGCGGAACTGGCCGAAATCCTGGAGATGCGTCACGACGAGGCGGGCGCACTTGAGCACTACCAGGCCGCGGCAGCGCTGTTCCTGCAGGCTGACTGCCCCATTCAGGCCTTCGAAGCGGCGCGGAAAGCGATCCAGATTGACCCGACCGACGAACGAACCGTGGAGCTTTATGTCTCGGGAGGGCTTAAATCAGGCAACAAAGAGGAAGTCCGAACGGCTCTCCACGACCTGATTGAGAAAACCGGCCAGCGGTTGCCTTACGAGATTTTCTTAGCCCAGATCCTCGAGGAGGAAGGAAAGACCGCGGAGGCGCACGCGAAATACCTTGAGCTGGAACCACTAGCGTATACGGATCCCCGGATTCGCGAGGGACTGACTAGGACGCTGGCCAAGCCGGCGGCCGACGACGCAGAGATCATGTCCAGCTCGGTCGAAGGATTTACTTTTGACGAGCCTCGAACGCGGGATCGCGGTGGCGTGACCGGCGGCTTGCAGTGGGCAGGGGGCGGGAGCTTCGAGGAACAGCATGACCCGTTGTTCGAGCCGAGACCATCTCTTTTGGGCGGTCAGGATTTGGCTTTCGCCAGTGGCGCCGCAGTGGATGACCGATTTGGTCCGCCTGTACCACCGCCCGATTCTTTGTGGAGCCCGGAAACGGCAGGTGTTGGAGAGGACGAAGAGGACCCCTACGAAGACGAAGAAGAGGAAGCTCCAGTTGATGTTGACATATCTCCCATAGAATCGTTAGATGAGGCATTACAGGAGGCCGATTTCTATCTGAAGCTGGGCTTTCGGGAGGAGGCCAAGAAGCTGCTGGAGCGGCTGCTGCGCAGCTATCCCCGCGATGAACGGGTTCGCAGGCGCGCGGAAAAGGTGATGACTATTCCGCCCGAGTTCGATATGTCCGCCGAACAGGTCGAACTCTTTTCTTCGGAACAGTCTGAGCAAGCGGGCCCGACCGAGCAAGCGAAAGAGGAAGGCGAGGCGGTGGCGCCAACGGCGGCACCGGAAGAAGCCGACGAGGACGCCCTTTTCGCTGATTTCCTCAAGCCCCGGGCGGCAGCAGAAGAGGAAATACCGCTCGAGGATCTTTTCGGCCGGCAGCCCGCCGAGGAGGCGGCCGGAAGCGAGATAGGATCAGGGCTGTTCGCCGAATCTGCCGAGGCAGTGGAAGCTGATGAAGTCGGGGCAGGGGAGTTGGCGTGGGGCGACGAAGCTCCCGTCTCCACTCTGGATCTCAGCCTCGATACCGAAGAACTTTCGCTCACGTCGATCGGGCCCGAAGACTTGGCTCCCACGGCTGAAGAGGCGCAGGACCTTGAAGAGGTCGCCGAGGAATCCGAGGTCTTGCAGCTAGACCTGGAATCGGCCCTGGCCGGTGTGGAACTGGGCGACGAGGATATGGGGGCGGTAGAGGTTCCGCCGGCCGAACGGCCGAGTCAGGCGGAGGAAGACCTTTTGCAGCTTGACCTGGAACCAACGGAGGCCGCTTCCGGGAGAGATGCCGAGGAAACCGCCCCGCTGCTTGATCTGGAGCTGTTGGAGACCCCGATTGACAGCGAAGGCGAGCAGGTGCAAGAGCTATGGGAAGCTCATGAAAAGGCTGATGAAGAAGATTTGCCCGTCCTGGAGTTCGTAGACCTGCCGTCGGCTGGACCGGACAAGACAGAAGATAAGAAGCTCGAGCCGGTCCTGTTGGAAGAACAGGAAGCGATTCTCAGTGATCTAGACGCTCGGTTGGCAAAGACCCAGGAGGCGGCGCCCACACTGACCTCCGATCTTATTCCGATCGAGGAGTTGGACGAGGCCCCGACTGCTCGGCAGCCCATCACAGAACCTGAGTTTGATGAGGAGATCGATTCGGCCCTCGACAGTCTCTTCTCGGGTGAGCCTTTAGAAGAAACGCCGGAAGAAGTGTTGAGGTATGATGTGGCTGCGACGGGCAGCCCGGATGATGCCACGAACCCCAAAGTCCATTATGATCTGGGGCTGGCGTACAAGGAGATGGGACTAATCGAAGACGCCGTCCAGGAGTTCCAGACGGCGGCTGAGCTGTTGAACAGCCCCGTCTACAATCCACAGAGGATACTGTGCTGCAGCATGTTGGCCAATTCTCTGCTGCAACTCGGGCGCTACAGTGAAGCGCATCGCTGGGCGGAAGAAGGCCTGCGAATTCCGGGGAAGAAGGAATTCGAATGGAAGGCCCTCAAGTATGATTCCGCCAGCGCGCTCGAGAAGCAGGGGAAATACCCAGAGGCAATGGAAGGCTTCCGTGAAATCTTGGATCGAGATCCTGAGTACCGGGATGTCCTGGCGCGCATCGACAATCTGTTGCGCACTCAATGATCAACAAGGTTCTTTTTTGCCTTTATGTTCTCTACTGCTGCGAGGTAGGGCTTTTCCTCTTTGTTTTTCCCTGGACCCGGCTTTGGGAGCAGAATGTCCTTCTTGACTATTACCCCTACCTCAGGACCGTCCTGCTGAATAACTTCTTCCGGGGCGGTGTTTCAGGTCTGGGAGTTGCCAACCTGATCCTCGGAGGATGGGAAATTGCCCATTTTCGAGAGTATTTCAAAAAAGCGTAACCTGTCTGCCCCTTTCCGGTACGCAATCTCGTCACGATTGTCTTTTCCCAGCCTGGATCCGGTCCGGTACCTGGACGCCCTTTTTCGGACTTCGGCAATGATCGTCCAATGGCGGGAGAAAGATTTGCCGCCGGAGGTAGCCGCGCCGTTCGTGCGCCACGGGATCGAAGTCGCCCGCCGGGCCGGGAAACTCTTCATCGTGAATTCTTATACGTCGATGGCGCTCGAAGAGCGTGCGGATGGAGTACATTTGACCTCCCTACAGAGCGTGGCAGAAGCCGTACGAGCGCGGAACGAATTGGCGCGGGCGGAGTTTTTGATCGGCAAGTCGGTTCATGCTGTTGAAGAGGCTTTGCAGGCGGAAGCGGAAGGCGCCGATTATCTACTTCTTGGTCCCGTGTTTGATCCGCTGTCCAAAGCGCCCCAGTCGCCCCCTCTCGGGTTGGAAAAATTGCGGCAGGCGGTGGAGCGGGTCGGTATTCCGGTCATTGCCTTGGGAGGCATCGACAAGAATAACGCCGCCGAAGTTCTCCAGACCGGCGTTGCCGGAATAGCAGGGATCAGCTGGGTCATTGAGGAGGTCGAGGCGCTCATCCGGAACGGCTGACGTCAAGAGCGTAACCTGTCTCGAGCATTTGAAGCGTATCGACAACGTCAGCCCAGACTTATTGTGGTCGGACTCTCCAGAGTTCGACACCGGACCGCAGGCAGGATCAGCAGTGCCAGCATCCTCGTGTACGGGTCCAGTTTGTAGTCCTGCCTTTTAGATCGATCGATTTACTCTCTCTGGCCCGCTGGGAGGACACCCTTCGCTTTAAGGCTTGGTACTCGTTTTGGAGCTCCAGCGGGGGAAGCTTAGGGACAGTCCCTACATTGATGTCCGCAAGGGGAGACCTATCCGGCAATTACTTCGCCGGGGCGCCGAGGCCATACTGCGAGCCTTTGCGGGCGATTTCGGAGGTCTTCTCGGCTTCCAGCACCTCCTTGTACAGGATCTCGTCCTTGTTCTTTATCGCCAGCTGTTTAATCGGCTCGAGCTGAGGGGTGAATTCCATGATTTTCTTATTCAGCTTCTCGAGCGACTTCTTGACATCCTTTTCTTTGGCCAGCTTGTACTTTACTTGCTCGTCGATATTGACCATGAGGGAGTCAAGGGCGCGCCGATAAGCGTGGACCATCTGCTCCAAGGTATAAAACTCGAGGGGATTCGGGTCCTTCTCGGTCCATTCCTGGTTATTCATTCGGCGCTTGATTTCGACGAGGCGGGCTTCGGCGATCTCCAGGAAAGCGTCGACACGCTTCTTCAACTCCTGGTTGTTCTGGATTTTCTCGTATTCCTGGTCTGTAAACTGGTCGCCGGTAATCTCGTAGGAGTACCTGGTCTCGCCTTGCCAAACCCGCAGCATGGGAGGGGCGAATCCCTGGATAATAGGAGTCTGCTGGTGAATGTGCGTTTCGGGCTCAGGAGCACGCGAATTGGTGCTTTCCTGTTCCAGGGCGCTGCCGAAGAAGTTCCTCAGAAGCTCGCCTCGGAGCCTTGCCAGCTCCTGGATCGTATGGTCAAACTCAGCGTGGTACTCGTAAGGCGCGATAGTCTTGGCGTCTCGAATATCTGAAAGGAGCTTGCGCAGTTCGATTTCAAACTTCCTGACTTCGCCCGCTTTTCGGTCCTTTTTGTTAGCCGGCAGTGGTTCGTTGATAGCGTACTGGGCCAAAGCTTCAAGTCGATTCAACGTTGAAACGATCTGGTCGACCTTCTTCTTCTCGATCAGTTCGCGCAGCTCCTTCGAGAAGCGCTTTACAGCGTCCGCAAACACTTCCATCCGGTCTTTGTATTTGACTTTCTGGTTGTATTTTCGGAGTTCTTTCTCGTTGAGGAGCTTGTCCAAGGTGAGACCCTGATCGGACTGCCCGGGGAGAGGGCAGACCAGGAAGCCAAGCAGGCAGAAGAGAAGAAGCGGGGCTCTCATTTCCAATTCATATTCGACTACGACCAGGTTGACGATAACCAGGTCCGGTGTTCGGCCGTAGTCTTATTTTACACCTTACATTCTCTCGGGTGCGTCGATACCGAGCAGGTTCATCGCCTTCAAAAGACCCAGGCGCGTGACATCAGCGACGGCCAGGTAAAACGACCTGCGCGCCCGATCTTGTTCGGACAGTATATGATATCGGTGGTAAAAAAGGTTGAACTGCTGGGCGACGGTGAAAGTGTGTTTTGCCATATAGGACACTTCCAGTGTTCCCACCGACTGGTTCACAGCATCCTCGATTTTGGCGACGAGCATCAGGAGCGCCCAAATTCCGTTGTCGTTCAGAAATGATTCTAGGCGAGCCGGCTCATCAAACAGGCGCTTCGCCTCACATTCCCACCCATCTCCGGTCTCTCTCGCGGCCATCTTACGGAAAATGTTGTTGGCACGAACGACCGAATATTGAAGGTAGGGGCCTGTCTCCCCCTCAAAGCTCAGGGCTTCGTTGAAATCAAAGGCGATCACCGAATTCCGGGTGTACTTGAGCAGGAAATAGCGAAGCGCTCCGACTGCTATCTGGTGAGCAATGGCCTTTCGTCGCTCCGCAGGAAGATCCGGCTGGCGGGAATCGACTTCTTCCAAGGACTTCTCGATCAACTTGTCGACGAGGTCGTCGGCTTTGACGCCCAGGCCTTTTCGCCCGGAGACTTCGACGTACGGGCGGTTGCGATCCTCCTCGGACAGTTCTATTCCAAGTTCCTGGCAACAGGCGGGCGAGAGCGCCACCATTTCATATGAGAAGTGAACGGAGTTTTCGGCCTGCTCATGGTAGCCAAGTGCCCGCAGCCCCTCGACGACAACGTTTTGCAAGTAAGACTGGCGCACATCGATGACATTGTAAACGCGGGCGCCATGTCCAAAACGTGGCTGGGAGTCAGGTACCTCCGCGGTAGTCGAGGCCCAGACTATCTTACCGTCCGGGTATCTATGAAAAGGACGATATTTGAAATCCTTGTCAAGCAGCCCGAACTTCCAGAGCTGATAGGCTATGTCTTTTCCGACATAGGTTACCGTGCCGTTGCTGCGCACGATGATCTTCTCATCGGCCGCCTGGCCTCCTTCATCAGGAAGCGGCATGACCCAGCATCCCTTGTTGGGCCCTTCGGTTCGGAAAACGATGGCGCCGCGTTCCTTCAGTTTCTGAAAAGCTTCGTCCCAGAACCTTCCTTGAAGAATCTCACTCTCACGCGGAAGCACATCATACTGGACACCGATCCGCAACATGGTGCAGAGGTGGGCGTGGACGATCCGATCCGAGACGTACGCGGCTAGCTCGGCGGTTTCGCCGTGTCCTTCCTCGATTTCCTTGAGGGCCTGATAACGATATTGCAGGCGTGACTCATCCTGTGAGAACCAATCCGAGACTTCGGCGTAGAGGTCCCAGCAGTAATAGTCAAAGGGGTCGGGCAACTCGCTGACCTGATTGAGGGTCAGACGGCGAAGCTGTTGAAAACCGACGACGACGTCGGCCACTTGTACGCCCGTGTTGTCTATATAGTTCTGGACTTCCACCTCTTTTCCGGAGGCGCGCAGTAGACGAACGAAGGTATCTCCCAGGGCGGCATTTCTCAGATGGCCAATGTGAGCCGCCTTGTTGGGGTTGATGTTGGTATGCTCGACTATGACTTTTGGGCCGGCCGGCTCGGTTCTGTTGTCGGCGACCCAGGCGTAAAGATCGCGAAAAAATGCCGCGCGATCAAAGAAAACATTGACGTAACCTGCTCCCGCGGCCTCGAATCGAGACACCTCGGGGAGAGGGCCGATATGGGAGACTACCTCCTGGGCGATCTGGCGAGGAGCTTTTCTCAGCGTCTTTGCGAGTTCAAAGGCGAAAGGGAAAGCCAGATCCCCCATTTCCGTCTTCGGAGGGGTTTCGACCGGGAGCTTTGAAAGCTCAATACCGTAGTGTTGTTGTATGAAATCTCGAAGATGAGCAGCGACGGTCTCGATTCTGCGCAAGAGCATAACGCATTATGATAACGCATCGGGCGCCGGGAGGCACCCGTCAGGCGTGGCCAGCCGGCGCACGGCTTCGATGGCCTTCGGGATCGCCTGGTGAACAGCATCGGACAAGCCTTCGCTCAGTTCGAAGCGCTCCCCACCGATGCTGACGAGGTACGTACGGGGAATACGCCCATACAAGACCTTGGCGGTGGTGAGCAGCATGGGCGGAGCAAACTGGTGGGTAAAGCGTTGATGAGGAGTTTCCGGAGGACGGACTTCTTCGACCCGGATTTCGCCTGGCTGGCTCTCGGCGCTGGCGTCAATGAAAATTGTGAGCTGTGATTGGCTCATCAGTTCGGCCAGCTCTGGCCGCGGCTGGAGCTCGGTCAGGATCTCGATATCCGGGTCCTGAAGCTCAGCGCCGAGTCGGCGGGCGATTTCCGGTCCGACTCCATCGTCGCCCCGTAAAGGATTCCCATAACCGACAATAAGCACCCGCATCCCGCTCTAACCGCCAAAACCGTATCCGCGTGATCCGCGTTGTCCGTCCTATCCGTGGGCTGCCCGCGGATAGCACGGATCACGCGGATCACACGGACTTGAATCACCGTTGCAACTTGTCGAGCACCTCGCCTTGTGGGCCGACGAGTTCGATCGTCAACGGCATTTGCCCGATTGCATGCGTCGAACAACTCAGACACGGGTCATAGGCTCGGATAACTGCCTCCACCCGGTTAAGCATGCCTTCCTCGAGCTTGTTCCCGTCGACGAATCGCCGGGCCACCTGCAGGACAGCCCGATTCATCGCCAGATTGTTATGTCCGGTGGCGATGATCAGGTTAGCCCAGATGATGCGCCCCTGGTCGTCGATCTTGTAGTGGTGAATAAGCGTACCACGCGGCGCCTCGGCTACCCCGACTCCTTCAAAGTTGTTGGGAGCTGCAAAGGCACGGACATGCTTGCTGAGAATGTCCTCGCTGTGCAACAGTTGCTCCATTTTCTCCCAGCAGAACAAGATCTCGATCAGTCGCGCGTAGTGGTAGTGGAAGGAACTCAACACTGCCCCGCGCTCCAGGGTCCGAAATTCCGCATACTCCTGGTCGGCCAGCGGAGTGCCGCACTGATTGACAATATTCAGCCGAGCCAGGGGCCCGACCCGGTAGATGCCGTTCGGATAGCCGAGTGGCTTGTAGTACGGGAATTTCAAATATGTCCAGGGCTCAACGGCCTCACCCAGGAACTCCTGGTAGTTACACGGATCGACATGATCGGCCACGATGTTCCCGGTCGAATCCACGATGCGCATCCAACCGTCGCCGTAGAAGCCGAGGCCGGCGGTTGCGCTCACCATCCCCATGAACATGGTTGGGAAATTGCCGAAGACACGGATTTCTTCGCGGTAGTCCTCCAGTCCCCGCTTAAACCAGGCCAGGGTCCGGAGGATGATATCGATTCCTTCGGGAATCAGCGAGAGGATCCGGTCGCGCTGCTCGACTTTCAAGGGAGCGTTGACACCGCCGGGCACCACCCAGGCGGGGTGAATGCGCTTGCCACCCAGCGACTCGATGATTTCCTGCCCGAACTGGCGCAGCCGGATGCCATCGCGCGCGACATTCGGGTTAGCGCTCATCAAGCCGAAAATATTCCGGGTCGTCGGATCGGCGTCCATGCCGAGCAAGAGATCCGGTGACGAAAGGTGAAAAAAGCTCAGTGCATGAGACTGAATGATCTGGGCCAGATGCATGATCCGGCGCAGATTGGCTCCAGGCTCGGGTATTCGAACCCCCATGAGGGCATCGCAGGCCTTGGCGGAGGCCATCAAGTGGCTGACCGGGCAGATGCCGCAGATACGAGCCATCAGCGAGGGCATTTCGTAAAAGGGACGACCCTCGCAGAGCTTCTCGAATCCTCGCACCTGGCCGACATGAAAAAAGGCATTGTTGACCCGTCCGTCCTCATCGACGTGGATCGTGATTTTTCCGTGACCCTCGATCCGGGTCAATGGATCAATAACTATCTTCTTTGCCATGGTTATATCTATGCTCCAAACCGGCTCAGTAGGCTGATGTCCGGAACCGAGCCTGAGAGAAGTCCCGTCAACAGGGCATAAATGGTATCGGCCGAGGGCGGACATCCAGGCACGAAGACATCGACTGGGACGACTTCACGAACCGGGCAGACTCGACCTCGCAAAGCGGGCACTGCTTCCGACGGAATTTGCGGCTGAAGCGTGACGTTTTCCAGATAAAGCCGTTCCAGGACGGCTTTCTGACCGCAGGGATTCCGCATCGAAGGGACGTTACCGGTTACGGCGCAGTCTCCCAGAGAAACGAGCGTCTTGGTCCGCTCGCGTATCATCTTGACCTTCTCTTCGTCCTCGACGCTTCCGACTGCCCCTTCGATCAGGGTGACGTCGACTTCCTGCGGGAATTCCTTGTTATCAACTAAAGGCGAATAAACCAACTCGACTTTGTCGGCTATTTCAACCAGTCGCTCATCCATATCCAGCAAGGACATATGGCAACCGGAACAGCCGTCAAGCCAGACGGTCGCCAGGCGTATTTTGCTCATTGACGTCCCTCCCTCATTGAAACGATGTAGGGCAGGAATCCTTTCTTCTTTGACATTTCTGCTACAGACTTGCCTTTTTCAACCAGGGCGCCGGTCGGGCAGAGTTGCACGCATTTGCCGCAACTCGTACACGTATCGGAATTGCCCCACGGTTCGTCCATATCGCTGATGATCCGGGCGTTGACGCCGCGGCCCATCACATCCCAGGTGTGGGCGCCTTCGATTTCTCCGCAAGCCCTCACACAGCGGGCGCATAGAATGCAGCGATTGTGATCGACTACGAAACGCTCATGCGAGGCGTCGACAGACAATTTCGGGAATCGGTAAGGGAACCGTATGCTGTCGATTCCCAAGCTTTGAGCCAGGCTCTGCAGCTCGCAATTACCGTTTGAAACACAGACGGCACAGATATGATTGCCCTCGGAAAACATCAGCTCGAGGATCATTTTTCGGTAGTTATCGAGCCGCTCGGACCTGGTCACGACCTCCATACCTTCGCGAACCAGGGTCACGCAGGCCGGGAACAGCTTCGGCGATCCCTTGATCTCGACCAGGCAGAGACGGCAGCTTCCGACTGCCGAAAGTCCGGGCACCTGGCACAGAGTCGGGATGTTAATGCCGTTTTGACGAGCCACGTCCAGGATCGTTTCTTCTTCCCGGCCGCTGACGTGGCGATCATCGATTATCAGGGTTTTTACCCTGGCAGGAGCGGTGCTCATGCTGAAACCTCCCTCGGTACTTTGATTGTGCAAACTCCGGCCGGGCAGGTCTTGGAGCTGATGTGCTCCATATACTCTTCCCGGAAATACCGGAGCGTGCTGAGAACCGGGTTTGGCGCCGACTGGCCCAGGCCGCACAAGCTGGTGTTTTTAACCAGGTCGCACAGATCCTCGAGCATTTTCAGGTCGTCCATGGTCGCCCGGCCTTCTGAGATCTTGCAAAGTAGGTCGTACATTTGTGCCGTTCCAACCCGGCAGGGTACGCACTTGCCGCAAGATTCCGTCATGCAAAACTCCATGAAGTACTTCGCCACATCGACCATGCAGGACGTCTCGTCCATGACGATCATGCCGCCCGAACCCATGATGGATCCCAGCTTGTTGAGCGACTCATAGTCGACCGGCATATCCAGGAACTGCTCCGGGATGCAGCCACCGGAGGGGCCTCCCGTCTGGACCGCCTTTAAGCGCTTGCCGTCGGGTACGCCTCCGCCTATGTCGAATACGATTTCGCGCAGGGTCATCCCGATCGGCACTTCGATCAGGCCCGTATTCCGGACCCGGCCGGCAAGCGCGAACACTTTTGTCCCCTTGCTTTTTTCGGTCCCGATCGAGGCATACCAGGCGCCGCCTCGAAGCGCGATAGGAGCGATATTTGCCAGCGTCTCGACGTTATTGATCAGGGTCGGACAACCCCAAAGGCCTCTTTCAGCCGGATACGGAGGCCGCGGCCTCGGGCTTCCTCGACGGCCTTCAACGGAAGCGATCAAGGCGGTCTCTTCTCCGCAGACGAAAGCTCCCGCGCCAAGTCGGAGGTCGACATTGAAACTGAACGTAGTCCCACAGATGTCGTTGCCCAGGAACCGCAGGCGGCGCGCTTGTTTAATGGCGTTTTGAAGCCGTTCAATGGCAAGTGGGTATTCGGCGCGCACATAAACATAACCGTGCGAGGCGCCCACCGCGTAGGCAGCAATGGCCATCCCCTCGAGAATCCGATGGGGGTCGCTTTCGAGCACACTCCGGTCCATGAACGCGCCGGGATCGCCTTCGTCCGCGTTACAAATGACGTACTTGGGACTTCCCGGAGCCTTGGCCACCGTGCTCCACTTCAAGCCGGTGGGATACCCGGCCCCTCCGCGACCGCGCAATCCGCTCTGGTAGACTTCCTCGAGGATCTGGGCGGGTGTCATTTCAGTCAAGACCTTTGTCAGGGCTTGATAACCGCCCGCCAGGAGATAGTCCTCGATGCGGTTCGGGTCAATCTTGCCGCAGTTTTCAAGGGCAATCTTCGTCTGTCGTGTAAAGAAGGGAGACTCAGCAGGGCCCTTGATCCGTTCGACCGGCTTTCCACCGAGGCTGCTCACAATTTCCGGGGCGTCTTCGGGCTTGACTTCCTGGTAGAGTGTCCCGGTCTCTTCGACGGAGACAAGCGGGCCAGCAGCGCAGAGTCCCATGCACCCGACGCCTTTCACATGACACTCGTGTTCGCGTCCCTGGCGCTTTATTTCCTCCTCCAGCGCGGTCTTAACCTGACCGCTATTAGAGGAAAGACAACCGGCGGCGATGCAGACACAAATATGATGTTTGAAGCTTTCCTGCTTCTCCCGCTCGGCTGTAATGGTATTGTTCAGGTCTTCCGGTGTCATTTCGTCCACCTCCGCATTCGCTTAATGGCCTCCAGTGGGGTCAACTTCCCCACCACTTCGCCGTCCATAACGGCCGCCGGCGCAAGGCCGCACGACCCCAGGCAACGAGCTGAGACCAGCGATATGTTGCCGTCGGAGGTTGTCTCGCCCGGCTTGATTCCGTATTCTTCTTCAATGGCCGAAAGGATTGCGGGAACACCTTTGATGTAACAGGCCGTTCCGGTACAGATCACGCATGTATGCCTTCCCTGCGGCTTCAGATTGAAGAAATGATAGAAGGTGGCCACTCCATAAACCTGACTGAGAGGAACTCGCAACGCACCGGCCACAAATCGCAGAGCCTCTTCGTCCAGGTAGCCGAAAGTTTCCTGAACCGTGTGCAATGTCTCGATCAACGCATTGGGCCGGTATCCATGTCGGCGCATGGTCGCGCCGACAATCCGCCACCGTGTATCACTGGAGGGCGGAGTGGTACTTCCAAACTCGGTCCACATTCACAGACTCCTTTCTCACCCCTGCATAGGGCAATATGCACGCCAGAAGGTAACGAGCCTGCAACCCGCCAATGACGCGCCCCACCATCCAGATACGTGGGTGAAAGGACCCAAGAAGCTGTGAAAACACGTAGCGGGTCGTGCTCTAAGCTAGAAGCCAGAAGCCAGGAGCCAGGAGCCAGAAGTCGGAAGCAAGAAGCCAGGAGTCAGGAGTCAGAAGTCAGAAGCCAGAAGCCAGAAGCCAGAAGCCAGGAGCCAGAAGTCTAACTGCTGCCTGGTGTTTCAGCCCGTTCAGGATCTGACAGTCGATCCACGGCCGGGTGATATCCCCTCTGATTAGCGTTCGAACAAATGTGCTGTCGAGAACCGGACCCAGGGACTACTGATCTTCTCCCTGGCTGGAACCGGCCTATAAACTTCTTGCTCCTCGCTTCTGACTCCTGGCTCCTGGCTTCTGGCTCCTGGCTTCTTGCTTTTCGCTTCTTCCAGGGGGCGCGTTAGCCTCAGACTGCGCGGTTGGCGACGGCTGCCTCGACACCCGCTTTGGGCTCGTAGTCGCAGAACATTGGCAAGTTCTTGAGACAAGACTCGGGTCGAAGGTCCCGGTTATCGGCGAGAAGTCTCTCTGCGGCGGCTGGATCCAGCGGACGGGAGAACAAGTAGCCCTGGCCGTACTCACACTTCAAGGGCAGGACCTCGGCGAACTGCTCGGGCGTTTCAATACCTTCAACCACCACTTCCATTCCCAGGTCGCTCGCCATCTGCACGACTGCCTGCAGAACTGCGCGGTTTTCTTTCCTCGTTCCTCGCCGGCTGATGAACGATCGATCGGTCTTAAGGGTGGTGATTGGAAACTGATGGAGATAACTTAAGGCGGAGTAACCTGTACCGAAATCATCCAGGTGCAAATGAATGCCCTTTTGGTGCAGCTCTCCCAGTATCCTGAGGGAGGAATCGACCGATTGCATGACGATTCCCTCCGTAATTTCGAGCTTCAGCTGGGCGGGCTCAATGCCGGTCTCTTTCATCACCCGCTCGAGCTTTTCGATGAGATCAGGGCAGGAGAACTGTTTGGCTGAAAGGTTCACACTCACGCTCAGATGCTGGAGGTCCGGGTAGGCATTGCGCCACCGGCAGAGCTGGGCGCATGCCTCCTCAAGCGTTTGCCAGCCGATAGGGACCAGAAGATCGGCATCCTCGGCGACTGCCAGGAATTGCCCCGGCGTCAGCAATCCCCGCTCGGGATGATTCCAGCGGATCAATGCTTCGAACCCGGCAATTTTTCCGGTCTTCAGATAGATAATTGGCTGGTAATGGAGAACGAACTCTTTACGCCTTAGTGCGTTCCTCAAATCATTCTCGAGTTGGAGTACGCTGCGAGTGTTACAGAGCATTTCTCCGTTGAAGAGCTCGTAACTTCCCTTGCCCCGCATTTTGGCGCGGTACATCGCGGTATCGGCGTCCCGGAGCATCTCATCTGCATATTGGTATTCCGGGGAACTGACGACGATTCCGATGCTGGCTGTCGTGAAGACCTGGTGATCGCCGAGCGGGAAGGGGACCTGCAATTCCTTCTGAATCCTCTCGGCCACCACGATCGCGTCAGCCGGTTCCTTCAGCTCGCTGAGGAGGATGGCGAACTCGTCGCCCCCGAATCGCGCGACCGTGTCAACGGAGCGAACCGAGGATTCCAGCCTCTTCGCCAGGATTTTCAGTAACAGGTCGCCGGCCAGATGGCCAAGGCTGTCGTTGACGATCTTGAAGCGATCCAGATCCAGGAACAGGAGCGCAAACTGATACTGGGGAGATCGAGACCGCCTTTTCAGATTGGTTTCGAGGCGATCAATAAACAGGGCACGGTTGGGCAGTCCGGTCAGATGATCATGGAAGGCGTCGTGCAAGAGTTGTTCTTCGGCCAGTTTGCGCGCGGTCACATCGGTCTGCGATCCTGCGATCCTGTAGGCTCTTTCATCGCCGTCGCGTACGGCCAGCCCTCGACAGAGCATCCAGCGGTAATTACCGTCGCGATGAAGGATACGGTATTCGGCTTCGAAATGCGGGCTCCGGCCTTCGATATGCTCCAGCAAAGCATTGCGAACCTTCGGTCGATCGGTCGGGTGGACGCGACGCAGCCATTCTGAGGGATGTTCTCCGATCTCGTGGCTTTCATAGCCGATCATCGCGCTCCAACGCGGTGAGTAATAGACCTTGTGAGTCCGAAGATTCCAATCCCACAGACCGTCATGGCTTCCTTCGGCGGCCAGCGCATACCTCTCCTCGCTGTCGCGCAGTGCCTGTTCGACCTCTTTGCGTTTAGCAATCTCTCTTTCAGCGGCGGCGTAAGCCAGCTTCAGTTCGCTTTGCCTGAACTCCGTATGCAAGCGCAGGCCGGCAGCGGCAAACAGGCCGAACGCGAAATGCAGCCAGGCTGTGGTAGTCCCGGAAGACCAGGCGATGATGACCCATACTCCAAGCGTGCAGGCGAGAACCAGAGTCAAGCGTGAGCTGGGAAGGAAAAAGGTGGCGATGCCGACCCCAAGGAGGGCGAGGTTTACCGTCTCGAACTCGCCGGATAGGTAGTAAAGGTGATAGAGGGTATTCAGAAGCACGAGGCCCGCCAGGATGGCGCTGATTGACTCGATTCCGCCCGCCGAAAGATTGTTGAGACTGAAGAGGCAGCGAAGCGCCACCAGCGTCAGACCAGTCAGGACGACAAGCATAATCATGAGCCAGTCGAGCTCAGGGCGGGCGATAAGGTGACTCGCGGCTGAAACCAGGTAAAGGCCTCCCAGCGCTGTCAGGATTGGATTCCAACTTCTGCGTGCCGGCGCCTCGTCCTTGGATTGGGGCGCTGGAGCGGGAGGAACGGCGGAGATAATATCGGCAGTCGAACTCTCTTCTGGTTCCGTCGGGACTTGAGCTGTCGCGTCTACTACCGTTTCCACAGGCTGCATCGGAACAACCTGGCATTATGAGGTCAGAAGGGCCCGTGGCGTGTGATTGCAGACACTGACAACAGCGTATCGTCCTGTGCGAGGTCGCTGCTCCCAGAGCCGGAAGCGAGCAAGCACTTCTTCCGACTCTGGGATGGTCAATTCACCGGTATCGAAGGTCAGCGTTTCCCTTCGATTTCATCGGCGAGTTCGGAAGCATCGTAGAGTTTTCGGAGCGCTTCCATGATGTAACCGGTATGAACAGAGACAGCGCGGTTCTTAGTCTCATCATAGACGAAGCTTCCGACCAGACTTTCTATGTTTCCGTCGAAAGCCACGCCCACTATTTCCCCGTTTCGGTTGATCACTGGAGAGCCGGAGTTGCCGCCCGTTATGTCGTTTGTCGAAACGAAATTGACCGGAGTCGAGAGGTCCAGTTTATCTCGCCTCTCCCAGAAACGGGCGGGAAGTTCGAAGTCACCTTTGCGGTCAAAGGACTCTGATCGGTCGAAGACTCCATACAAGGTAGTTTTATAAGGAGCGACGGTACCGTTCATTGGATAACCCTTCACCGCTCCGTACGACAAGCGCAGAGTAAACGTGGCATCGGGGTAGGCCGTCTTTCCGAAGACGGCGAAACGAGCCTTGGCAATCTTCTCGCTAGCCGCTGAAAGCGTGCTTTCAATATTGTCTTTGTACCATTCCTCATCTTCGCGCAGCTGCGGCTCCAAGCGAAGCATCAGCCGGATCAGAGGGTCATTCGACTTCCGGATCGCCTCTTCGCCGCCTTCGGCCAGCCGTTTGCGAACCTCTGGATCTGTCAGCCGGGTTTCGCGCGTGATCTGCCGAGCGGTGTCCGCCGGCGTTCGACCGTCAAGGAGCAGTTTCAGGAAAGCATCATCCGCCCCCAACTCATCGACCGCTATCTGGAGCATGCCTGCCACTATAGCTTCCTCCAGGTCGGGGTAGATCGGAGCTGGTGAGAAGAGCTGGAAACGCAAGGCTTCCAGATCCGATTCGTGATAGCCGTCGAGTCTCTCTGCGTCTGGCTTCCGGGTCTCGATGACGTAAAAAACCAGCCGAGTTGCGAGGTTGGTCAAGTTTGAGCGAGTGAAGAGTCTTCGATAGAAGCGTTGCTTGGCGATCTTGTTCCGAGCGGTCGTAACCTGCTTTATGGTCTCCCAGGCGTCGCCGAACTGTTTTTGCCACTCAGGGTTCGAGGCTATCCGGGCGCGAAACTCATCTTCCTGCTCCTTGGCGCGCGCCATCAGATCTTCGTCCAGGAGTCCCTGGTATTCGCCGCCGTAGGCCTTTCTGGCGTTTTCGTAACGGAGGATGTCAATCTGGGCGCGCCGTTCCTGTTCCGGCCCTTGTTTCCCATATTCGCGAAGGATCTGAAGGCGGCGATCAATCATCTTAAGGGTCATGGGGTACTGGACGTCGCGCAAGAACTCGAGCTGAACGTGTGTCAGCAGACGCTCCGTTGACCCGGGATGTCCGGAGACAAAAACCAGCTCTCCCTCACCTGCGCCTTTTGAATTCCACTTCAAGTAATGCGGGATATTGGCAGGCTTGCCATTCTCATAAGCGCGCAAGAAGGCCATGTCCAAGTCGTAGCGGGGATAGGTGAAATTATCGAAGTCCCCTCCAAAATAGGCCGCCTGGCGCTCGGGCGCCATCACCAGCCTGACATCAGTGTACTTCTTGTATCGGTAAAGCCAGAATTCGCCATCGTGGTACAGGCTGACGACATTGGAACGGAGACCTGTCTGGTCCAGGCTTTCTTTCTCGATCCTGGCGATCTCGCGCTGGCGGGCCTTCAGTGCGTCCGCTTCATTCATACCGGGCTTGACGACGGCGCGGACCCGATCGGTTATGTCTTCCATGGACTCAAGAACGTTCAGCTCAAGATCAGGGCATTTCAACTCCTCGGCCTGGTTTTTGGCGTAAAAACCGAGAGTCACCAGGTCTCTTTCTGCTGTTGAAAGCTTCTGAAGTTGGCCAACGGCGACGTGATGATTGGTCAGGATAAGGCCGTTCGGACTGACGAAAGAGCCGGAACCGCCATCATTGAAACGGACACTGGCGAGCCGGATATGATCGAGCCATTCCTTTGTGGGAGTGAAACCATAACGCTCCTGCATCTGCTTGGAGGGAGGGTTGTCGAACGTCCACATCCCTTCGTCGCCTAGAGCCGTCCCCGCTATCAGCAGTGTGATTGCCAGGAAAAGCGTTGCCGATCGGTTCCTGACCCCGAAGAGGTGGTGCATGAAAGCCAAGACGGTGTGAGCTTGTGAAGCAAGCGATTTTACGCCCCTATTCTGGTGATGCATGTGGTTTCTCACAGGTTCTCCTCGTGTCGACCCCCACAAAAAGGCGAAACACGTCACGGCGACGCAAGTTCGGACGTCTGCCCCTTCGGGTCGAACCAAGTCATTTTACAGGAATTGAGGCCGGCGCGAATTGATGGTCCTGCGACTACTGCAACTGCACCCGGGATAATGTCAGACCGTTGTGTTAGAAAGACGCTTTATGCAAAATGGGAAAGGTTTCAGCAGGAAATGGCCGCCGAACGCGCTCGTCGCCTTGCGCTCGGATCCAACTCGCAAGGGAGTGATTTTGCGAATGAGTCGCGATGGACGAGTGGCTTCGGTACAGTTTGAGAATTACCCGCGGCCGACCACTCACGCAGTGGAAGGTTTGGTGTTGATTTCTTCCACTCCTCAGCTCGAATTGTTCGAGAAGGAATCCAAACGTGCGGCGAGCTGAGTTGCTGACCCCTCCTGTGTAGAATGTGGGCCGGCGTTGATTTTTCGCTGTACTTTCCGTTTCAGTCCGCCGCCGGCCCCGTTAGCCCCCGTCAGCCTGTAAACTTCACCCGCGCGAACTTGCGCTTGCCGACGCGAAGAACGATCTCCGCTTCCTGCCTGGGGTTCAGGGTAAAGGCCGGATCTTCAACCTTGTTGCCATCGATCGACACGCCGCCGCTCTTGATGAGACGTCTGGCTTCCGATTTGGACGGGGCGAACTGAATCTGGGAAATCAAGTCCGCCAGCTGGATTTCGCCATCCCCGCAGTGAATCGTGAATTCCTGCATCTGCTCGGGCTGTTCCCGCATTTGAAAGACTCTGGTGAAATGCGCCTGGGCGGCCTCGGCAGCTTCCCTGGAATGAAAGTCCGCGACAATCCTCAATGCGAGATCGGCTTTGAGCTGCATGGGGTGGGCGACGCCAGCTTCGACATCCTGCTTCATCTTCTGTATAGCCGAATACGGCTCGTCGGTCAGCAACTCGTAGTAGCGCCACATCAATTCGTCGCTGATCGACATGATTTTTCCGTAAATCTCCTCAGGTGGTTCGGTTATGCCGATGTAGTTTTTCAGTGATTTGCTCATTTTCTCGACGCCGTCCAAACCTTCAAGGATCGGGGTCATCAGCAACACCTGGGGTTCCTGCCCGTATTCCCTCTGAATATCGCGGCCGACGAGCAGGTTGAACTTCTGGTCTGTTCCGCCCAACTCGAAATCTGCCTGCAAGAAGACACTGTCATAGGCTTGTGCCAGTGGATAGAGCAGTTCATGAATGGAAATCGGCTGGTTGTTGCTCATGCGTTTGGCGAAATCGTCCCGCTCCAGCATGCGGGCAACGGTGTATTTGGCGCACAGCCGGATCCAGTCCTCCGAGGTGAGGGTCGCCAGCCACCTGCTGTTAAAGTCGACGACCGTCTTCTCCGGATCGAGGATTTTAAATACCTGTTTTTTATAGGTCTCGGCATTAGCCAGGATGGCCTCTTTGGTAAGCGGGGGGCGAGTCCGGTTACGACCGGTCGGGTCCCCGATCAGTCCGGTGAAATCGCCGATGAGGAAAATGACTCGGTGCCCGAGGTCCTGAAAGTGTTTCATCTTTCGGATCAGGACGGTGTGCCCGAGGTGAAGATCCGGGGCGGTCGGGTCGAAACCGACTTTCACTGTTAGCGGCTTCCCGGTTCGGTGTGATTTTTCGAGCTTCTTGCGTAACTCTTCTTCGTTAATGACATCGGCCGCTCCCTTCAAGAGATAGGCCAGTTGCTCGTCGATGGTCATATCCTTTCCTATCATGAGAAACGGTTATTATGACCGACTAACCGACAAGCTGACAAACGGAGGGTGTAAAGTCTTTCTATTGTGGCCGGCCCCGTGTCGGACTCTGGGGAGTCCAACCTTGGCACGCCGGAGGCGTGCCAGGAAAGTAGCCGGGGGTGGAGCGTTTTCTTGGCGACACCCCCGGAAACGGGAGAGGAGAAGTAGTACCGCACCCTGGTAGGGGTGCGAGGGTTTTTTCCTCCCACTCCTTCAGAGTGGGACGTCTTTTTCCGTCCATTTCCGGGGGTGTCGCTAGATAACGCTCCACCCCCCGGCTACTTTCCTCGCACGCCTCGGCGTGCCGATAGTGGCTGGAAATGTAGATTTTCGCCAATGTCTACCGTCGGACTCTGGAGAGTCCGATCACAATGAGCTTTTGCGATTACCCGAGGGTGTGCCTGATGGCCGCGGGGCTGACAATCACACCATCATGCCGTCTCGATATCCCGGTCGCGCCCAGGGAAGAGCATGAGGACCGGCGAGGTGGGCGACACGGGCTTCAAGCTCCTGACGTTCTCGTTGCGTCATGCTCTGCTTGAAGGTGCACGCCAGCTGGATATTTTCTTCAAGATTTTGCATGCCGACGTGTCCGACGACCGTGCTGGCAACGCCCGGCAGGCTAAAGTCGTATCTGAGGAGCTCCGGCACCGGCGCCGTTTGTTCGACACCCCGGATGGCCTTCATGGCAATGACACCGACGTTCTTTTCGCGTGCGACCGGCAATGCAATCTCTGCGAAGTTCCCATACTTTGTGGCGTTCAGGGCCAGGATCGCCACATCTACCGGGAGTTTCTCGATCATCTCCCGCGACTTCTCGGCGCTGTTCATGCTGGAGAAACCGATGAAGCGTACTGTCTTCTCCTCCTTGAGGCGGATCATTTCCTTGTAGATACCTTTTTCAAGGGCGGCGATGTCTTCGGATTTCTCGATACTATGAAGGAGCAGGATATCCAGATAGTCGAGCTTGAGCCGCTTCATCGAGGTTTCAAACTCTTTCAGGCCTTTGTAGGCGTCTCTATTGTCCAGCTTTGTCGAGATAATGACTGATTTTCGATATTTCGGCAGGAACTCTCCGAAGCGGTCCTCGCTGCTATCAGTACCGCGCCACTGGTAGCTGGACGCGGTATCGAAAAGATTAATCCCTGCTTGGATGGCTTTTTCCATCATCTGTTCCCAGAGGCCACCCTTGTTTTTTAAGAAATTCGAGCCGCCGCCGAACGAAAGAATCGACACTTCGAGGCCGGTCTTGCCAAGAATCCGCTTTGGCATGCTGGGCGCCCCAGTCAGGGAATTCGATAGCGCTCCGATAGCTCCCAATCCTGCGGCTGAATGCTGAAGAAAACTGCGACGAGATAACCTGGATTTCATTTGTTTGTTCCTTTCTGGACCTCGTTTTCGGCCGGTAGATATCTTGCGGAAACGCTATGGATGACATTTTCCGCATTTTCGTACTTACCTGGCGTGTGGTGCGCAACTGCTTGGTCGTTGGTCGGTTCCGTGCCGATCGTGATTTTTCCGCGGTAAGCAATATTGAAGTCTTCGACGATGTGAACCTGAACTGCGTAGTAGTAAGTACCCGGCTCGATACCTCTCTCCTTGCAGTTGACCGTCAGCGTCACTTCCCCGAGAGGAGGGGTCGGCCGGCTGACCGCGTCAAATTCTTCGTCAGTCGCCTGTTCCCAATTTGCGATCTTGAGCCATGCCGGGCAAATGGTGGGATCGTTAAACCCTGCGTAAGCGAGATAGTCGCTCACGAACAACGTCTTTGCCAGTTCGCCATTTTCCTTTTCAAGCCAAATGGCGATTTGATAAGACGGTTCAACATTTTCGGCCGGTGCAAGCGTATACGTGATTTCGAGCGTTCCGGCGGCGGGGTCTGCTCCCAGTCCGATAGCGGAATAACCGAAAAAGAAAGCCAAAAACAGTGCAACAGTTGGATTACGGCCAAATAAGCACATGCGGCAAGCTATATAGCAGGCTTCCGGCGAAAAGTAAATTGGTACCCCGGTGCCTTTTTGCGACCCTGACATCCGGGAGCATACTTGCCGATGGTGCGGAAGGCGGGGACAGCGCGAATTCGAATCGCTGTTCTTTTCTCAGCCGATACGTTCGTGCGACATACGGGCCAGGGCATCATTCATGATCCCGTCAAGGTCGAGTTGCTCCTCGATGTGGTCCACTGAGGCCGGGTTGCTCCGGGTTTCCGGGTGTTTTGGGACGAACAACGAGCAGCAGTCGACGTCCGGGATAATGGAGACGTCGTATGTAGTCAGGCGGCGAGCCTGATTGACGATTTCCTCTTTGTCATCGCCGATGAGGGGCCGCAACAACGGGAGATGTGCGACGGATCCGATGGTATGCAGGTTTTCCAGTGTCTGGGATGCGACCTGCCCGATGCTGTCTCCCGTTACCAGTGCCAGCGCCCCTTGTTCACGAGCGATCTTCTCCGCCAGGCGCACCATAAGTCGACGATACAGAATGACTCGAGTATCCGCGGGAGTCAGGGCGACCACCTGGCGCTGAGCTTCGGCGAATGGGACGAAGTAAAGATCCGAGCCGTGCTGGTACTGGTCGAGAATTCTGACTAGCTCGCGCACCTTGTCCTGGGCTTCCAGCGTAGTATGCGGAAAACTATGAAAATGAACGAAAAGTGCCCGGCAGCCGCGCTTCATGATCTTGTAAGCGGCGACAGGTGAATCGATGCCGCCGGAAAGGAGGACGACGACCTTACCCGAAGATCCGGTAGGTAATCCTCCCACGCCCTCGTACTTGTCGAAGTAGAGAAACGCCGAATCGCCTACGAGCTCGACGTGGCAGGTCAAATCGGGATCGTCCAGGCGCACGCGACGGCCGGACTTTTCCAAGAGAAAACGCCCTAGAACTTGGTTGACCTGCTGGGAATTCAGCGGAAATTGCTTGTTCGCGCGCCGCGTTCGGACCTGGAAGGTCTCAAATTGCCGCCTCTGCATCTGTTCCCAGGCAGCCGTACCGATGGCATCCAAATCCTGCGTCAATCGCCAGGCGGGAGAGACCGAGACCAGGCCAAAGACCTTGCGTAGCCTGCCGGCAATCTCGTCGGCAGGAGACTGGTCCACCAGGTCGAGCACGATCCGACCGTGGATTCGGCGCACGTCTCCGTGAACGGTTCCTTTCAGGGCAGTCTTGATATTGCGCACGAGAATCTTCTCGAAATACGGGCGGTTGAGCCTTTTCAGACTGATCTCGTGGTAGTGGCAGACAAAACAGCGTGTCATGATTTGAGGTGAATTGGTTTCTTTGCGGGAAGCCGGGTGGCTTTCAATTGATCTTCTCGACTACCATGGTCACCTCTTTCACGCCCTCCCTGATCTTGTAATATACGTGAACGGTGGCTCCTGGTCCGAAGTCGCTTCCTTTAATTGAGGCGTCGGTCAGGACGAAAGTCTCCTCCGTCTTCTTCCTGGTCTCAATCACAAGCTGTTCGGGATTGATGCTTTTCACTATCCCATACATGTCAAAGGTACGCTCTTCAAGCGGTTTTTCCTTCGTCCAGAGTCTCCAGAAGCAACCTGCCTGCGTGAACAGGAGAAGCGATATAGCAATTAAGATCAATCGATAAGGGCGATTCATCCGTGAGATTGTATCCGCTGATTCCCGTTAACCTCAACTTTGTTTTGTCTGTCGTTCAGGGGCGAAACAGGGGTCAGGCGGCGGCCATGACTTTCCGCAGCAATTGCTGGACGCCTGCTTCGATATGGTATCGAATGATCCGGATTGACCGGATCACATCAGAGGTCTGACCGCGCACTGCGGCGGTGTCTGCGATCTTCCAGTCCTCGATTTGTGTTCGGCCGGTCAACGCGGGAAGGCTGATCTGCCCTCGATCAGAGATTCTTATGCAGTAGCTGAAATCGTCCAAATTAAGGGAATGCAGCGCAACAGGATGATCGTCCGATATGTCGATCGCCACTTCATTCATTGCCCAGACGATATAGGCGCTGGGAGGTTTCGGGTCCGGGCAGGCGCTCTCCACCTCGATTGCCTGGCCGGCATAGTAGCGGGCAAAGCCCTTGGCCATGATCGCGCGAGCGCCGTTTTTCGGGCTGATGAACAGGATTTTCGGTTTCGGCATGGTCGCATCCAGCATAGCAAAGCCGGCAAAGGGGTTACACTCTGAAGTGGCGAGATCGACAGGGTCGTTTAGAATAGGACCATGATGAACAGAATCACGGTCTTCATTCTGCTGCTCATCTTCTCTTTCCCGGTAATGGGGCAGGCCGTTTGGGAAATCCCCCAAAGGCGAACAACCATCCAGGTTGACGGTTTCCTTCATGAATGGGACGAAATCGCTGGAATGTTACTCCAGGCCGGGGCCCCGGGCATCCAGGCGGCTTCGGTAAGCGAAGCCGAGGACGTAACCGTAATGGCGAAGGCCGTCTGGGACAGCGAGAATTTGTATCTGGCACTCGAATGGAAGGACGATATCTGGGATACGGAACAAGTGCTGCGCCATCAGGCGGTGTGGGTGACTCCTGACCGGAAGAGGCGCGAACGAATGCTCTTCTACGACTTCCTTAAGTTCCAGATGTTCGACGTTGATTTTGATTACCTGCTGTGGGTTGCTCCCCGGATTGACAATCGCGGCCCCTTTTCGTGGGTGCGTCTCCTGAGCGGCGCAAAACGAATGGAAAGGGCGACCTCGGCGCCGGCGATCAGTTGTCGGCAAGAGAATGGCCGCGCCACGCTTGAGATTCTCTTTTTCTGGAAGCAGCTTAGAACCGAGGCTAAGGAGGGAAAGATCTTCCCGCTAACCCTGCTAGTGGCCGACAGTGACCTGCCGGGCAAGCCGCTCGAGTTGAAAATCCGCCAGTTGAAGAGCCTCCTGTGGGAAGGAGGTTTGAAATTGGCGCCATGAGCTGTGCCGGCGCCGAGCAAACTTTGCGAGTCCAAGCGCATCTAAGTACACAACTATGATCCAATATATCGCCCGATTTGCTTTGCTCACCTTCGGGATCGCTTCATTCTTCGAAACGCCGATACCGAGTTCGACCGCGGCGTCCGATGCAGCAGTTGAGCGCGTGGAAAAGATGCTGGCGGAGCTTGAGGCTCGTGAAAACATTCAGGATAACGAGAGGCGGACCTATACCCTGACCGAATCCGACCTGAATGCCTACCTGGCCGCAAAAATGAAGGAAAGGCCCCAGCGCGACGTTGAAAGCCTGACAGTGCAGATGAAAGAGGGCTTCTTCACGACTCACCTGAAAGTGGACTTCGACCGGGTGGAGATCAAGGGCGATTCGATGACTGAGACCCTCGTGAGAACCATTCTTCGAGGCAAGCAGACGATTGACGTTGATGGCCGACTCGTAACAGAAAACGGGAAAGGTACTTATCACGTGGATCGGGCGAGCTTGAGCGGCATTCCTCTCCCGCCGTCTCTTGTCAATTCGATCTTGAGTTCCGTCGGACGGCGGCAGGACCCGCCATTTGACCCGACCGAGCCCTTCGATCTCCCCTATTCTCTTAAGACAATAAGAGTGACCAGCAAGAAAGCCATCCTGGAGACGTAAGTTGGCCGCATTGCGGAGGAAGAGATCCGTGTTATCCGTGTTATCCGTGGGCCTGTTTTCCCGCGGATGACACGGATCCCACGGATAACACGGATGGCAAATGGCTCGGGAAAATGCTTTTCTGAGCCGGACTAGAACGTGGGCACAACATAGAACTTGTCTATCATTTCCCCATCCTGCCATCTCATGGAGTAACCAAACTGGGGCAGCAGCGGGAAGATCTGAGCGGAATTCACATATAGAAAGAAGCCTTGGTTGATCCTGAGGTGTGCCTGGACTCGTCGGAAGGGGAGGGAAGAAGCGATACTCGGGTCAAAGCCCGAAAAGCACCGGAGCGTTTTCTGGAGTGCCTCCTCGGTGTTTGACAGCAGAAGGAAACCCGGCATTTTCGCCCGATACAGAGAGCGGCCGGTGCTCTTGCCGTAATACGCCTTGATCGATCCGCGCTCGGCCGCCATGGCCTGAGCACCTCCAAGAAGCTTGAGTGTCAACAGCTCGGCTCTCAGTTCGACCAACTCCGCGTGAAACGGTCTGGGAACGAGAACGAACGTAAATTGTGGGCGCCAGGCGGTCTCGGTCCGCGACACTCCATGGATCAGGATCCAGGCAGCGTCGAGATCCTTGTCAAACAGGGTCTGAATCTCCCTTCGGATTTCAGGAGAGATTTCCTGGCGCAACTTGTTCACGTCGATATCAATCCATTCACGGAGCCTTGCATCTTCAAGGAAATCCAAGTCGGACGGGGGATGGCGAATAACGACGAGGGCGAGGACGTCACTTGGCACCAGACGTTCAAAGCGATATCCTGACTTAGGTAGCGAGGACAGCAGCAGGGTTAGACTCAGTACCAGGATGACGGTAAAGGCTAGGGCGACGCGCATCAGGGTCCCTGTATGCTACCATACCCGTTCCTTCGTTGGCGTTTGAGAGATTATGAACGTGAAGGCGCTCGAGGGCAGGCTGAAATCGATCCAGGACACACAGGAACGACTGGATATCCTGGACGCTCTCGCCGATCACTATTACGACGAGGACGATTTCCAGAAAGCGCTCAGGTTCTACCAGGAAGCCCGGGAGCTGGCTCCGGCCGGCAACCCGAAAGCCTACTACACAGCCCAGTCCGGGATCTGTCATTACCTGTTGCACAACGATCGCGAGGCGCGTGACGCCCTGTTTGCCGCCCGGTCCATGTCCGATCCGATGGCCCCTGAGTTTCTGCCGGAAATTCATGGGCTCCTTCATTACTTCCTGGGATCGCTTCTTGAGTACGAGGGGAAGAACCAGGCATCGCTCGAGGCCCGCCTCGAAGCGCTAAAGTACATCGATGAACTTCATTGCGAGGCGCAATGGATGCTTCTGGCCGGGCTGAGCCGGAACTACGAGGAATTGGGTGACAACCGCAAAGCTATTGAGTACAGCACCCGGGCGATTTCGCTGATCAGCGAGGAGGATCCCGAACTGGCCTATCTCTATGAGAGTCTCGGGCATAATCACTACGAGTTGGAGGAGTTTGACAAAGCCCTCGCTTACTTTTCCCGAGTCCTTGAGGTTGACCCGCAGTTCGAACGGAGAGACGACGTCTATTTCGCCATCGGCTTGTGCTACCAGCGTCTTACCGATTACAAGACTGCGGTGGACTGCTACAAGAAACTGCTGGAAATGAAGAGGTTAGCGCCCACGCGCCAAGAGTCCCTGGCTTGGTTATACGGCGAGATCGCGTACTGCCATTATCAGCTGAGTGAACACGAGGACACTTTGCGGGCCATTGAAGAAGCGTTGCGTGAGAATATCGAGAAAAAAGAAGAGTTGGCTGAACTCCGCAGCTTTTTGACCAACAGTTATCAGGCGTTAGGGCGATACCAGGAGGCGGTCCGCGAAGGCGAGAAAACGCTTAAGATCAGCCGGCACTTTCCTTCTCTCGACTTGATGCTCCCCAACCTTGCCTTGAGTTACTACCATCTAGGGAATCTCGAGCAGTTCAGGTTCTATAGAAACTGGTGCAACCGGGAATTTCCGGATCGTAGCTGGACCAAACAATTGAATAAGCTGAAGGCATGAGCGCCGGCGGCGGATGCGTCGGTTGTCGTGCGGGTGACGGATTGCTGGTCTCAGCCGCCGGACTCGGCTAACATTCCTCTGTGGCGACAAGGCAACTCGGTCCTTCAGTTCTCGCTCAAATTCCATCTCCCCTTCTGGAGGGGGCTCTTACGGTCGTCAAGACGCTTGCTGATGCCGGACATCGTGCTGTCTTCGCAGGCGGTGTTGTCCGTGACCTCCTTCTCGGAAACGCGGTTTCCGATATCGACATCGCTACTTCCGCTCTTCCTGCGGAGGTCGAGGCTCTTTTCCCGAAGACCATTGCGGTTGGAAAGCATTTTGGTGTGGTGATCGTGGTGATCGATTCAATTAACTACGAGGTTGCGACCTTTCGCATTGAAGGCGGATATGTGGATGGACGCCACCCTGTTTCCGTGCGCTTCGCCGGAGAGGAAGAGGATGCGAGGCGGCGCGACTTCACCGTCAATGCGCTCTTCCTTGACCCTCTCGAAAAAACCGTTATCGACTATACCGACGGGCTGATCGACCTGGACCGCCGGGTAATTCGAACGGTGGGAAGTCCGACCCAGAGGCTTGAGGAAGACAAGCTGCGAGTGCTGCGGGCTGTGCGTTTTGCCTGCCAACTCGGATTCGAGATTGAACCGGAGACCTACGCCGAGGTCAAGCGCCAGGCAAAAAAGCTGCTTCAGGTCAGCTGGGAGAGGATTCGCGACGAACTGATCAGGATCCTTACGGGCCCGGACGCCGCTCGGGGACTGGATCTCCTGGCAGACTCCGGCATCTTGGAGGTCATCCTCCCCGAGGTTGATGCCATGCGCGGCATCCCTCAACCGCCTGAATTCCATCCCGAGGGTGATGTCTTCGTTCACACCCGCCTTATGTTCAAGAAAGCGGGGCAGATTTCTGACCCGAACCTGGCGCTGGCGGTGCTGCTGCACGATGTCGGGAAGCCTCCGACTCTGAGTGTGAGAGAGCGGATTCGCTTTGATGGTCACGACCGCAAAGGCGCCGAAATGGCGGAGTCGATTTGCCGTCGGCTTCGTCTGTCAGGTGAGGAGATAGCGGAGATTGTGGATCTCGTGGGGGAGCATCTCCGCTTTATTCCTGTCCAAGAGATGCGGGAGAGCACGTTAAAGCGGTTCCTGCGCAAACACAACATCGAGAAGCATTTGGAACTGCACCGGCTGGATTGCCTCGCCAGCCACGGAGACTTGACAAGTTACCACTTCTGTCGTGCCAAGCTGGAGGAGTTCAGTCGCGAAGCCATGCGGCCGCCGCGGCTGATCAGCGGGTACGACTTGATCGCGATGGGATTGACTCCTGGCCCGCTGTTCTCCCGGATACTGGCGGATCTTGAAGACCAGCAACTGGAAGGAAAAATCACCAGCCGTGAAAGAGCACTCGAATGGGTAAGGAATCAATATGTTCGCGAGGACGATTCGAACGTCCCCAGTCCGGAGTCAAAAGAGAGTTGATTCCTTTTCTTCCCCCTTTTGCTGGAACTCGGTTAGTGATATAAGAAACCCCTATGAAGCAGAGATTACTTTGGATTTTTGCCTTAATGATTCTAGTTCTCCCGGCGGGTTGTGCCACGGCGGAAGAGGAAGCGGTCGTTGACGAGGCGGGAGCTGAGGCGGAGCCTGCACAGCCGAACATCGGCGACATGGTCCTTATTCCGGCTGGCGAATTCATCATGGGGAACGACAAGGACAAGCTTGCTTCTCCGCAACACAAGGTCAACCTTCCGGCTTTCTACATTGATGCGTACGAAGTGACGTTTGGTCAGTGGATTCAATTCGTGACGGAGAGCGGCTACAGC
>Ga0116190_1000778_pt1 | contig 30171 bp, 30 predicted proteins | sample AD_JPNTR4_MetaG_FD_89808 | JGI IMG/M metagenome (GOLD analysis project Ga0116190, IMG submission 89808) | Active sludge microbial communities of municipal wastewater-treating anaerobic digesters from Japan - AD_JPNTR4_MetaG | ecosystem: Engineered > Bioreactor > Anaerobic > Digestate | place...
ACCGTCATCGGCGCGGCCATTGGAGCGGCGGTCGGCGGCGGCGGCGGATACGCGGTCGGCAAAATGATGGACAAGCAGGAACAGGATATGCGCAAGGCGCTGGAGAATTCCAACGCGGCTGAAGTGTCGAGAGAAGGAAATCTCCTGTCAGTCAATTTTAAGGGCGACGTGACGTTTGACACCAATTCCGCGGAAGTCAGACCGGCCCTTTATTCCGAAATCGGCCGAATCGCCGGCATATTGAATCAATACCCGGATACCCTTATCCGGGTCGAAGGGCATACCGACAGCAGGGGATCCGATGACTACAACCTGGCGCTTTCAAAACGACGCGCCGAGTCCGTGAAAACCTTGCTGGTTCAGCGGGGCGTCGCCGAAAACCGCATAGAAGTGGTGGGATACGGTAAGACCATGCCCGTGGCATCCAACGAGACGGAGGCCGGCCGGCAGAAGAACAGACGCGTGGAAGTTAAAATCGCTCCCAAGCCCCAGACGCCCTGAAAAAACTTTTGTGACGTTGCAGACCAGACGCCGAACCGCACGATAGCATGCCGGTTCGGCGTTTTTTGTCCTTGCGGGCAGGGATTCGGCTGATGACACAGCAACATGACTAAGAAAGACGGAAAAACCTGCCGTATATTGAGGCTTGCGTCCAAAAAAGAAAAAGTTTATAGAAATTAAACATTAGGTGTCCAAAAGAGTGTTCGTTTTTGTTTAATGGATTTCAATCCTTGGCAGGTGCAACGCAATGGAGAAGTTTTCCGATTATGTCCTGACTGAAAAAATACATGAAACCAGAAATTCGGTGATTTATCGCGGGCACAGGGAAAACGAAGCGCAGCCGGTCGTCATCAAGCTGCTCAAAACCAGCAATCCGACGGCCGCGGAAGTCGCCCGGTTCATCCAGGAATACAATCTTCTGAAAACCCTTGACGTGCCCAACGTCATTAAAATACATGATTTGGTCAAACAACAGGACCAATACGCGATCATCGAAGAGGATTTCGGCGGCGTATCGCTCAAGGAAACATTAAAAAAGAAAAAACACGATTTAAAATCGCTGCTGCAGATTTCCTCAAAAGTATCCGAAACCTTGGGATTAATTCACAAAAACAATATCATTCACCTGGACATCAAGCCGGACAATATTTTGATCAACGCTGAAAAGGGGGAAGTCAAGATAACCGATTTCGGCATTTCGGCGGTCATCACCCACGCCAACGATGAACTCTATAATCCGGACGTCATTGAAGGAACCTTATCCTACATGTCTCCGGAGCAAACCGGCAGAATGAACCGGGGCGTGGATTACCGCACGGACATCTATTCGTTGGGCGCAACCCTTTATGAAATGCTCACCGGCGAAGTGCCTTTCAAATCCAGCGATCCGATGGAACTGATTCATTCGCACATCGCCCGTCAGCCGCTGCCTCCGAATTTTGTAAATTCTTCCATACCGCCGGTGTTGTCTTCCATCGTAATGAAGCTGTTGTCCAAAAACCCCGAGGAACGATATCAAAATTGTCTGGGACTGAAGGCAGATATTGATGAATGTCTGAATCAATTGTTGGAAAAGGGCCATGTTGAAGATTTCCCGATAGCCAAAAAGGACATTTCCATCCGTTTCAATATCCCGCGCAGCCTTGTCGATCGAGAAAATGAACGCATTGAACTCATGAAATATTTTGAGCGGGTCTGCAAGGGATTAAGCGAGATGGTGCTGGTCACCGGCCAGCCGGGAATCGGAAAATCCGCGCTGGTCAATGAAATCCACAAACCCGTCATCGCCAAAAAAGGATATTTTATCTTCGGCAAATACGACCAGTTCCGCAAAGATGTTCCCTACAGCGCCATTATACAGTCTTTCCAGGGACTCATCCGCCAAATTATTTCCGAAAGCGAGAAGAAAATCCAGCGATGGAGAGAAAAACTGCTTGCCGCGCTGGGACCGAATGGAAAAGTCATCACGGATGTCATTCCGGAGCTGGAACTCATCATTCAGAAGCAACCGGATTTGCCGGAACTGGGTCCGGAAGAATCCATGAACCGGTTTAACATCGTCTTCCAGAAATTCGTCAATGTCTTTACGACGGAAGAACATCCCTTGGTGCTTTTTCTGGACGACCTGCAGTGGGCCGATCAGGCCAGTTTAAAGTTTTTGGAAAATTTAATGACCACCTACGAAACGAAGTATTTGTTGCTGATCGGAGCCTACCGGGACAATGAAACCCACGACGCGCATCCGCTCACCCTCACGCTCAACAAAATCGGCAAGAGTGGCAGAAACATTCATCATATTACGCTGGGACCGCTGAACATCAACAGCATCAACGTGATTATCATGAATACGCTGATGTGTGACGCCGAAAAATCGCTGCCGTTGGCGGAACTCATCAGCAAAAAGACGGCCGGCAATCCGTTTTTCGTCATTCAGTTTCTGAAGAACATTTACGACAATCGCCTCCTGCAACTGAACCCCCAAATCGGCTGGGAATGGAATATAGACGAAATCCGCCAGATGCAGGTGACCGAGAATGTCATCGAATTCATGGCGGCAAAAATTTCCCGGTTCCCCAAAAAGACCCAGGACATACTAAAGATCTGCGCCTGCATCGGCAACCGTTTTGACTTGGAATCGCTGGCAGTCGTTTCCGGGAAATCCATTGAAGAAACTCTCGACGATCTCACTTCCGCGATTCAGGAAGACATGATCAGCCTGCATGGCAACATATACAAGTTCCTGCACGACCGCATCCAGGAAGCCGCGTATTCCCTGATTCCGGAGGAAGAACGGGAAGCCATGCATTACCGGATCGGCACCAACGTCCTGAAAAAAACCGACCCTGAACATCTGCACGAGAAAATATTTTACATCGTTGATCAGCTCAACCGCGGCATCAGACTGGTCAAAGGACTGGATGAGGAAATCAGGCTTGCCAAGCTTAATCTGCAAGCGGCGCAGAAGTCAAAAAAATCGACGGCGTACGCTTCGGCTTCCTCTTATCTGAAAATCGCCATGGGGCTTCTGCCGGAGTATTCCTGGAAGAGCCACTACGACCTGACCTACGCCATCTACCGGGAAGCCATCGAGTGCGAGTACCTCAATTTGAACTTCAAGGAAGCCGAAAGAATATTTAACATCGTGGCGAAAAACGTCAAATCCTACATTGACCGGGCAAACGTGCATACCTTGATGATCATCTTGTATACGACCCAGGGAAACTATGAGGCGGCGCTGAAGGTCGGACTGGAAGGGATGAAAATGCTCGGCATTGATCTGCCCGAAAAAGTCAGTGATGTCCGGGTGGGCCTGGAGCTTTTAAAACTCAGATTAAAATTCGGACGCAGGAAAATAGAAGACTTGGCGGATCTTCAGTATGTGAGCATGCCCAACAACTGGGAAGAGGCAAAACAAATAGCCGAGGCATACATCGCCCAGAATCCGGCCAAGGCCAAAATGCTGAGCGATCCGGTCAAGGAGTTGTGGGAGATGATTTCCTATGCCTACCTGGCGATTCACGTCGGCACGGTGGCGTTCTATGCCAACCCGAACTTATTCGCCTTTATCGCCACCAACGGCGTTTACATGCTGTTGGATTACGGCGTCAATTTTGAATACTCTCCCTTTGCGTATATCGCCTTGGGATCGATTGTCGGTTCGTCGTTGGGTTTTTACGAGCATGGTTACCGGTTCGGCATAACGGCTTTGAGGACGAATGAAAAGATCGCCGACAAGAAGAACCGCTGTCGGATTGAATTCGCCTTTCCGATGTTCATTCAGCATTGGAAGAAACACGCGAAAAAAGATGTAGATTATTACAGGAGCGCATACAAAAACGGCATCGAAAACGGGGATCTCATCTTCAGCGGCCACAGCGTCAATCTGATCGGTATGACGCGGATCATGCTGGGGGACAATCTCGACGACGTTCTGGAGGAATACGGCAAATATAGAGATTTTCAGCTTGGCTGCAAGGATCCCTTCATCGCGCGCAATTATCTGGAAAACACACAAATGTGCCTGTGTCTCAAAGGCCTGACCGAGGGCCGGGGCCGCCTGAACAGCCCCGGATTTGACGAGGAAGAGCAGGCCCGTTATTACCAGACCGAAAACAATCTGTTGGGAACTTTCTACTTCTCTCTGGTCCGGTTGAGAATCAACTACCTGTTCGGCGACTATGCCCAATGTCGAAATCTCGCCAGCGAAATCCAAAAAGTCGTAAAGCAGAAAACCGGCCTGGGCAATCTGCACATACCGGAATTTTATTTTTATCACTCGTTGACGCTGACCGCATCCTACCCCGACGCTGATCCGTTGAAAAAAGCAGGCTATAGGATCGCCCTCAAATCCAATCAGGTGAAAATGCGTCTGTGGGCAAGAGCCTGTCCGGAAAATTTTCAGCATAAGTACGATCTTATCGCCGCGGAGATCATGAAAATCCGGGGACGCTTCCTCGAGGCCCGGCGTCTCTATCATCAGGCCATTGAGGGAGCCCGTCAAAACGGCTACCGACAAAACGAAGCCATTGCCTGCGAGCGCTTGGCGCTCCTTTATCGGGAATATTCCTGTGATGAAGAGGCCGGCTTTTTCATGCAGAAGGCCCATCAGGCCTATCTTGCTTGGGGAGCGACGGAAAAAGCCAAAGACCTAGAGGAAAAATATGCATCCTGGATCCCCCGGGAGAAAAAGCAGACATCTTCCGGATCCATCACCAGCACGATTTCCTCGCAAACCCTGACGATAGACAGCGCCACCGGGTCAACCGGCGTCACAAAATTACTCGATCTTTCCACGGCCATGAAAGTTTCTCAGATTATTTCCAGCGAGATCATGCTGGACCGTCTTTTGGAAAAAATCATGCACATGTCGGTGACCAACGCAGGAGCTCAGCGCGGGTACATGATCCTGGAATCGGACGGCGAGCTGACCATTGAGGCCAGCGAGGACGTGGACAAAAACGAGTTGCAGGTGATGCAATCGATCGCCCTCAAGGAATTTCCCGACATCTGCCACTCCATCGTCAATTATGTTTACCACAGCGGCGATGATATCGTTCTGGGCAATGCCGCCAAGGAAGGACTTTTCACCAACGATCCCTACATCATGCGCATGCAATGCAAATCAATCCTCTGCACGCCGATTATGAGCAAGGGCAAGTTATCCGGCATTCTATACATGGAAAACAATCTGAGCGAGAAGGCATTTACCCCGGAACGTTTGGAATTGCTGCGGAGTTTCTCCGTACAGGCCGCCATTTCCATTGAAAACGCCCGCCTCTTCGAACTGGCCACCACGGACGGCATGACCAAACTCTACGTGCACCGTTATTTCCAGCTCCTGCTGGACAAGGAAATCAGACGCGCGCAACGGCATCACAAGAAATTTTCGCTCGTCATGATGGACATTGACAATTTCAAATCCTTCAACGATACCTACGGCCACCAGCTTGGAGACAAGGTCTTGAGGGAAGTCGCCGCTGTGGCAAAGAAAAATTCCCGTTCCGAGGACATCGTCGCCCGTTACGGCGGGGAAGAATTTATCATGATTCTACCCGAAACAGATTCAAACCAGGCCATGGTTTGCGCGGAAAGAATACGGGCCAGCGTCGCGGAAATAGAAATCCCTTACGAGGACAAAACGTTGCGGGTGACCATCAGCTTGGGCATTTCCACCTATCCCGATCATGCGCAAGAGAAAGAAGAGCTGATCCACGCAGCCGACGCGGCGCTCTATGCGTCAAAACACAAAGGCAAAAACTGCGTGAGCGTTTTTCAAAACACGCCGACAGCCTGATCGCCCGGACACACCGAGCCGCGACCGTCAGGGATCGGATCACGAGCCGTTATTGTGACCGACGAAGATTAATCGCTCCGTTGCGAATCCCAGCGCGGCGGCTTTTTTCACCAGACGTTCGGTGACCTTTGCATCCAACCGCGGCGCTCGCGCCAGAAGCCATAAATAAGATTTATCCGGACCGCAGACCAAGGCGTAGGAATAATTTTCCTGATCCAGATCAAGAATGATATAAGAGCCGTAGAACGGCCCGAAAAAAGAAACTTTTAGAAATCCCTCATTCCTGCCCCGAACAAAATATGCCCGTCCTTCGACTTCCTTCCACTGCCTTTCTTTCATGGAAAAGCCCCGATTGACGACGCGCACGCCTCCGTCAGGTCGCAAACTGTATTCGGCGCTGACGGAGTTAAGACCTCGTTCAAAAGAATGATCCAATCGCGCGATTTCATACCACTTGCCCAGATAACGTTCGATGTTGAAATTGCCCACCGGCGTCACGTTTTCCGGCATGCCGACGCAACCGGTCAACAGCAAAATCAGAATGAATCGTATTTTTCTCATTTTCCTCGCCCCTTTTTCTTTACAAAATATTGAATTTTGTTTACCTTAAATCAAAAGGCCGTAATTGAAAAGGAGGTTTTATGAGGCTCGAAGATTATTTTGAAACAGCGACCGGCATCGGAGTTCTTTCCACCGCCGATGACAAAGGCAGAGTGAATGCCGCCATCTACGGCAGGCCGCATTTCATGGACAAGAAAACGATCGCCTTTATCGCTTCCGACAGACTCACGCGCGCCAATCTGAAAAAAAACCCTTTTGCAACATATCTTTTCAAAGAAGAAAAATCCTATAAGGGGCATAGGCTTTACCTGACCAAGACGAAAGAAGACAAGGACAGCCCATTGATTGATCAGTTACGCCGCAAAAAACATGGGGCAACCAAACGACGATACGAAAACGAATCAAAATTTTTGATTTATTTCCGTGTCAATAAAGTTTTGCCCCTGATCGGCGACGGCAAATAATCGGCCACAGAGGCGGCCACGCTTCGCTCTTTTTAAAAAGGAGAATCATCATGAACATTTTCATGACCGGCGGCACGGGTTTTGTGGGAACATTTCTGACAAAAAAATTCACGTCGGCGGGCCACGCGGTGACGATTCTCACCCAACCCATCGGCGCCGCTGCGTTAAAATTGCCCGGACTATCCTATCTGGAAGGGACGCCGACCGTCCGGGGACAATGGCAGGACGCCGTCAATAAACATGATGTCATTATCAATCTGGCCGGAGCTTCTATCTTCAGCCGCTGGACGCCGGAACAAAAAAAACTCCTGCGATCCAGCCGTCTTGACACCACACGCAATGTCGTGGACGCGCTGCCGCCGGATTCCTCGAAAATAACCTTATTGAGTACATCGGCGGTCGGCTACTATGGTTTTCACCAGGATGAAGAACTCGCCGAAAACTCCCCCGCCGGCAACGATTTTCTCGCACGCTTAGCCTACGATTGGGAACAGGAAGCCCTGCGCGCTCAGGAAAAGGGAGCGCGGGTTGTCATCACGCGATTTGGCATTGTTTTGGGGAAAAACGGCGGTGCGCTGGGACAGATGGTTCCTTTATTCAAGTCTTTCCTCGGCGGCCCCCTGGGCAGCGGTAAACAGTGGTTTTCCTGGGTTCACATGGAAGACCTGGCTGAAGGCTTCATGTTTTTGCTGAGTCATCCGGAAATCAAAGGGCCTGTAAATCTTTGCTCGCCGCGGCCGGTGCGCAACCAAGATCTGGGAAAAGCCATCGGCAAAGTCCTGCACAGGCCTTCTTGGATGCCCGCTCCCGGTTGGATGATTAAACTGATTCTCGGCGAGTTCGGTTCCGTTCTGCTCGAAGGACAGCGCGTCATTCCACGACGACTTTTGGATGCGGGATTTCAGTTCAGATATCCGGATATTGAAGAAGCGCTCAAAAGCATCCTTTCGGATTGAAGCAACGGTTGGACAATTCGAAAATGTTTATAAAAAGGATTCGATGGGTGGTCTTTTCAATCCCTTGATAAAGACCTCCATGCTGTTCTGAACCGTGTTGTGGATTCTTTCCATTCTCTTGAGAGGATTGCCGGTAAAAAGATAAAGGGCGATGATACCGTTCAACATACCCCAGATGGCGTTTTGCGTTTGACGGATATCCTGCAGCGGCGTGAATTCTCCCGAATCAATTCCTTTTTGAATGATCCGCGATATCACCTGGATGTTGTCGTTGGTTGTGCGGATCAGTTCCCGTGTCTGCTCTTCCGTCAATTGCATCTCCTTGGGTCGCATCATGAAAGTCATCAGGATGCGGAAGAGTTCCTTGTCATTCAAGAAATAATTGACATAGATGCGGGCGAATTCCTTCAGCAACTGGGAGGCGGACGCCTCAATCAAAGAAAAATTTTTGATGATGTCATTGAGAATAATATTATCCGAAATCAGAATCTGCGCGTAGATTTCTTCCTTGCTTTCAAAGCAAAGATAGATGGAACCCTTGCTGACCCCGGCTTTTTCCGCGATATCGTCAACGGTGACGGCTTTGAATCCCCGGTCAAAAAAAAGCCTTCTGGCCGCCTTTAAGATGTTGTTCCTGCGAAGTTCCTTTTCCTTTTCTTTCTTTCTTATTTTCTTCTCTTTAACGTCCAATAGCGCAACCTTTTGTCTTCCCTGCAACGGGAGATGACCGCCGTTCATTTATAAAAAAAGCCAATAGATGAATATTTTCCCCATGTCAAGCAAAAATATAAAAAAACCTCAACAATATCCAAGGGGTTGGTTTTCAAGGAAGTTTTTTCAGCTCATTGATGATGTTTTCCAGGGGCGGCCGTTTATTGATGTCTCCCACGTAAATGTAACGGATAATGCCCTGTTTATCGATGATGAAGATGGCCCTTTCCGCCACGCCGTCCGTCCGCAGAATGCCAAATTGATCGGCCACCGCGCCGTGCGGCCAGAAATCGGAAAGCACTTCAAACCAAAGCTTTCCCATCTGGTTTGTCCAGGAATAAAGCGTGGGAATATTATCAACGGAAATGCCCAGCAAGGTGGCATGATAGCTGTCGAACACTTCTTTAACGATGTTGTAACCGGGCCACTGATCGGAACAAACAGGTGTCCAGGCGGCGGGAACAAAAGACAGGATGACGTTTTTTTTGCCGCGGTAATCTTTCAGGGAAATCTTTCTGCCGCTGACGGCTTTGAGCGTAAAGTCCGGTGCCCGGTCACCGAGTTTGACCTTCAACACGCTGTCCACGGGCTTTAATTTGCCCGGATTGTAAATGTTATTTTTGAAGGCCTCGGATAAGGCCCACGCATTGTGCGACAGAAAAAAACAAATCACTACGGCCAAGATTATTTTGTGTTTCATCATGTCCTCCTATTTCAATCCTGCTGATTTGATCAGGCCCAGAAAAGACTCATGGCTTTCCAGAGCGCCCAGTTTGGAATAAATGACTTCCATGGGTTTCTTGCCTTTCAGCTTAATCACAAAGAAATAAGGGGTTCTCACCTCGCCGATCACTTTGTGCATTTTGAACTCGCTATCGGGAATCAGGGGAAACTCGATGTTGTATTTGTTTTTAAATATTTCTGTTTCGAATTTGGTGTTTCCGGTGCCGATGCCGATGATTTTCACCCTGTCTTTGAGGGCGGCGTCGCCTTGAATGGTTTTATACAAACGGTTGATATTGGGCGCCTCCCCCTGGCAATAGGGGCAGTACATGCTGAATATTTCGATGATCAGCACATCCGCTTTAATCTGGTTCAGCTTAAAGGTGCCGCCGCCCGAGAGTCCCAAGTACTTCAGGTGAGGGGCATCGGTTGGTTTGGATAATTCAACGGCGGGAAAGATGCCGCCGGTTTGCGGCGTGATATTGTCCGCACCGAAAGCCAGGGAAGCGGCAAACAAGAGCACGGCAAAAGCCAGGGACAATGATTTTTTTTGCATGATTGATCCTTTCTCCATATTTTTCGTTTTTATATCACATTCTTCTGGAAAGATTAAGTTTTATAAGAACAAATTTTGGCTTGACTTTAACCCCGCTTCTGTTTAAAGGTAGCCTGAACGCGGAAGAATTTTCCGCGAAGTCAAAGTTGAATGGAGACATCGGAAGCACAAAATTATCCGTTACATTCTTTAAAGTATTTTTAGATTTTCATCCTGTCTGGAAAATTCTCTATAATCTTTAAAGTTTCGCCGGTTTTCAATTTTTGTCAAGGTGTTCATTCGACTCGGAAGAATCAAGGAAAGGAGTGTTTAGCAATGCCGGAAGGAAAAGTGAAGTGGTTCAACGCAAACAAGGGGTTTGGTTTCATCCAGCAGGATGACGGCGGTGATGTGTTCGTCCATTACAGCGCGATTCAGGCTGAAGGCTACAAAACCCTCAATGAAGGCCAGCGTGTATCCTTCGATATACAAAAGGGCAAAAAAGGGCTTGAAGCGGAAAACGTCAAGGTTCTGTAATTGATGATGAGCGTGAATCCCTCCACCCGCGGGATTCATGCTCACATCCTCCGACGCTTGACCCAGCCAAGGAAAGCCGGTCCGGGTGGCCGGTTTCGTCTGTTTGTCTTTTTGTTTCGCCCCTTTTAATTGTCTTGACAAAAATAAAATTTTTGAGTTAGTGCCTTTTAACTTTTTGCCTGACGGATATTGTTAATTATTCCGAACAACACGGGAGGATAAAGCGTGTATTTTTCGAAAGAAACGTCGGATGAATCGCAAAAGCTGACCCGGGAATATGAAGAACGAGTCAAAAAGGCTTTGGAAAAAAATCCCGAGCAGAAAGAGCGTTTTTCCACCGTTTCGGACATGGAAATCAAAAGACTCTATACGCCGGAGGATATCCAAGACATCAATTTTTCGGAAGATATCGGCGTTCCCGGTGAGTTTCCGTATCTGCGCGGCAATCAGCTGACCGGCTACCGGGGGCGCTACTGGACGTTCAGGATGTTCTCCGGCATGGGCAGTGCGCGCGACACGAACGCCCGCTGGAAGCTGCTTCTTCGCGAGGGTCAGACGGGGCTCAGCACCGCTTTTGATTTCCCCACGCTTATGGGCTATGACAGCGATTCGCCCAAGGCGCTGGGCGAGGTGGGTAAGTGCGGCGTTGCCATTGACACGCTCGAGGATTTTCTTGAATTGATGGACGGCATCCCGCTGGCCGACGTCACGACGTCCATGACGATCAACCCGCCGGCAACCGTTTTGTGGGCCATGTACTGCGCGACGGCGGACATCAAGGGCGTGCCGCTTGGCAAAATCGGCGGCACCATTCAGAATGACATGCTCAAGGAATTCATCGCGCAGAAAACCTTCATGTGCCCGCCGGAACCGTCGGTAAAACTCATCAGCGACACGGTCGAATTCGGAACCCGGTTTGTTCCACGCTGGAACACCATCAGCATCAGCGGCTATCATATCCGAGAAGCGGGCGCCACCGCCGTGCAGGAACTGGCCTTCACCCTCCGCGACGGCATCGAGTATGTGGAAGATGTCATCCGCCGCAAGAAAATGGACGTGGATGATTTCGCCCCGCGGCTGTCTTTCTTTTTCAACGCCCACATCGATTTCTTCGAGGAAATCTGCAAGCTGCGCGCGGCCCGGCGCATGTGGGCGAAAATCATGCGCGACCGCTTCAAAGCCCAAAATCCCCGTTCGTTGTGGATGCGGTTCCATACCCAGACGGCGGGCTGTTCGCTCGCGGCGCAACAGCCGTATAACAATGTCGTCCGCACGACTGTCGAAGCGCTGGCGGCGGTCTTGGGCGGCACGCAATCCCTGCACACCAATTCACTCGACGAAGTTTTCTGCCTGCCTTCGGAGCACGCCGCGGAAATCGCCCTGCGCACCCAGCAAATTCTGGCGGAAGAAACCGGCGTGGCGCATACTCTCGATCCGCTGGCCGGCTCCTATTTCATCGAGTCCCTGACCAACCGGATTGAAGAGGCGGCATGGGACTACATCCACAAGATTGATGACATGGGCGGGATGATCGCGGCCATCGAAAGGGGTTTCCCGCAAATGGAAATCGCCGAATCGGCCTACAAGTTCCAAGCGCAGCTCGAACGCGGCGACAAAATCATGGTGGGTGTCAACAAATACATGACCAATAAACCCTATCCGATTCCGCTGGTGGAAATCGACGAAAAAGTGGGCGAAGAGCAGATCCGGCGGCTCAGCGACGTCAAGCGGCGACGCGACAACACCGCGGTGAAAAAATCCCTCGACGCATTGAAAAGCGCCTGTCGGACGGGCGACAACGTCATGCCCTACTGCATCGAAGCCGTGAAAAATCTGGCGACCCTGCAGGAAATATGCGACATTTACCGGGAAGTGTTCGGTGAATACAAGGATCCGGGCTTGTACTGATTTTGCCGCTTCGTCATTGAGGCGGAGCCGGACACCGGATAGACTCCGGCGGGATTCGGCCCGCGCCGGCGGATGAGAATGTACGAACAGATTTTCCAGGAGACATGGATATGCCTGAAAGAAAAATTCGAGTGATGGTTGCCAAACCGGGGCTTGACGGACATGACCGCGGCGCCAGGATTCTGGCCCGTTATTTCCGGGACGCGGGGTTCGAAGTCGTCTACACCGGCTGTCATCAGACCCCCGAGCAAATCGCGGCGGCCGCCGTTCAGGAAGACGTTGATCTCGTGGGGCTGAGCTGTCTGTCCGGCGCGCATCGGGCGCTTTTCCCGCGTGTCGTCGAACTGCTGCGAGAAAAGGGCGCCGAGGATATCACCGTCATCGGCGGCGGTATCATTCCCGAGGGGGACATCCCCGCGCTTCAGGAAGCCGGCATCAAAGCCGTTTTCACCCCCGGCGCATCGCTCGAATCCATCGTGGAATGGATAAAAAACAACGTCGAGCCGCACTAGAAATTCATAACGGTCAGCTATGGACGCCACCATAAAAAAAATCTGCGGAGGCGATGTGCGCGCCGCCTCCCGTCTCATCCGGGATATCGAGGACAAGCTCCCCGAAGCGAAAACCAAAATCAAAAAACTCTACGCCCACACGGGCAAATCCTTCATTATCGGCATCACCGGAGCTCCCGGCGCGGGCAAAAGCACGCTGACCGATGCCCTCATCACCCAGTTCCGCCGAAAAAACAAAACCGTCGGCGTGCTGGCCGTGGACCCGACCAGCCCGTTCACCGGCGGCGCCATTCTGGGCGACAGAATCCGCATGCAAAAACATGCCGAAGACCCCGGCGTCTTTGTCCGTTCTCTGGCCACGCGCGGCGCGCTGGGCGGTCTTTCGCAGGCGGCGGGCAACGCGATTCACGTGATGGAGGCCATGGGCAAGGACATCATCATTGTTGAAACCGTAGGCATCGGCCAGCAGGAAATTGACATCATCAACCACGCGCATAGCGTCGCGGTGGTGCTTGTTCCGGGCATGGGGGATGAAATCCAGACGATGAAAGCCGGTCTGATGGAAATTGCCGACATTTTCGTCATCAACAAGGCCAACCGCGCGGGCGCCAAGCAACTGCAGATGGAACTGGAAACCATGCTGAACCTCTCGGACAAGGCCGCCGACGGCTGGAAACCGCCCATTGTCCTGGTGGGCGATGCCTTTGATCCGCAGACTTTTTCAGCGGACACGGCCGAACTGGCTCACAGAATCGAGGATCATCACGTTTATCTTCAGCAAAGCGGTAAGCTCACCGAGCGCATGCACCGCAAAGCCCTGGCGGAAATCCACGACGCTCTAAGCTCCTGCCTGCTCGAACCGATTGTCCAGACGCTGACCGCAAGCGGAGAAATGAAGCGCTTCGCGGAAAAAATTAAAAACCGCAAGGCCGACCCATACACCGCGGCAGAGGAAATCGCGCGGAGATTTTTCAAACAGGGGGAAGAGAAATGACCGTCAAACCGGGACGCAAGAAAACCGCCGCGGCGGTTGTGAAAAAAAACACCCCGCTTTCGGCAGGAACAAAAAAGTCAGCCGCCGGAAAGCCAAGGGGGCTTGTTATGGTGCTGACCGGCAACGGCAAGGGAAAGACGACGGCGGCCTTCGGGCAGGCTCTGCGCGCCGTCGGCCACGGCTACAAAGTCTTCGTCCTGCAGTTCATGAAGGGCAGAAAATACGGCGAGTTTATCGCCGCGGAAAAATACCTTCCCAGCCTGACCGTCAGAATGTCGGGACTGGACAGCTTCGTTATGCGGGGCAACCCCGCGGCCATTGACATTGAACTGGCGCAGGAAGGGCTGGAGACCGCCCGCAAGGCGATTGCAAGCGGCAGGTATCACATGGTGATTCTCGACGAAATCAACGTTGCGCTGGATTTCAAACTGATCCGATTAAAAGACGTGGTGGACATGATTAAAAACAAACCCGTCCATCTGGATTTGATTTTGACCGGCCGTTACGCACCCAGGGCAATCATCAATCTCGCAGACACCGTCAGCGAAGTCCGGGAAGTCAAGCACCATTACAACGCCGGCATCAAAGACCGCGCGGGCATCGAATATTGAGCGAAGCCCGCCGCCTTTTCCAACCGCGTCAAGACTTGATGGGGTGCCGGCACAGTTTTTGGAGCAAAACCATGAACATTGAATTGGATGTTAGACGCGTTTGCAGAACGCACCGCAAGTCTCCATTCGCGAAAATCAAGCACAAGTCCTCATGCAAAGAGCTCAAAGATATTATAAAGAAAAAACAATCTTTTGAATGAACGGAGAAAAATTATGTTTCAATGGTTTACCAATGCGGAAACATGGATGGCTCTGGCAACCCTGACCACCCTGGAAATTGTGCTGGGCATTGACAACATCATTTTCATTTCCATCCTGGTCGGCCGCCTGCCGGCCAACCAAAGAAATTTTGCCCGCAATGCCGGACTGATTCTGGCCATGTGCACCCGGCTTTTGCTGCTTTTTTCAATCGTCTGGGTCGTCCGTCTGACGGCGCCGCTGTTTTCACTGTTCGGAATGGACATTTCGGGCCGCGACGTCATTCTAATCGGCGGAGGTCTCTTTCTGCTGGCCAAGGCCACCCACGAAATTCACAGCAGTCTCGAAGGAGAACAGGAAAGCCTGCCCACGCCCCTTGCGTCAAGCCTGACGGCCGTCCTTTTTCAGATAGCCGTCCTGGACGTTGTCTTTTCCCTGGATTCAGTCATCACGGCCGTGGGACTGGCCCGCGAGGTCTCCATCATGGCCATCGCCATTGTCTGCGCGGTGGGCGTGATGCTTTTTGCCGCCAAATCCATTTCCAAATTCATCGACAATCATCCCACCATCAAAATCCTGGCGCTTTCATTTCTGATTCTGGTAGGCGTCACGCTGGTGGTCGAAGGATTTGACGTTCACGTTCCCAAAGGATATATATACTTTGCCATGGCGTTTTCCGTGGGAGTGGAGATGCTCAACATGCGCATGCGAAACAGGCAGATGAAACCCGTAAAACTGCGGAAGAAGAAATATCAATAATCCCTTTACAAAGGAGTTGAACAAAATGTTTGAAATGGTCCCGGTGGAAAAACTCAAGACGATGATCGGTCAGGACAACGGTACGAGCGACTGGGTGCTGATTGATCAGGAACGCGTCAATCTTTTTGCCGACGCGACAGACGATCACCAATGGATTCACGTGGATGTGGAACAGGCCAAACAAGGCCCGTTCGGCGGCACGATTGCCCATGGATTTTTAATCCTTTCCCTCACGCCTTTGTTCAGCAGTTCCGGGAAATATCTGCCCGAAGGCATGAAAATGGTGCTGAATTACGGTTTGAACAAAGTGCGGTTCATCGCGCCGGTACCGGTCGGCTCCCGCGTGCGATCCAAGATGATCCTCGCCGGCGTGGAGGAAAAAGACCCCGGCCGCCTGCTGGTGACGACCACGCATACCATCGAAATCGAAGGACAGGAAAAGCCCGCCTGCATTGCCGAAACCCTGGCCATGTTCATGCTGTAAAAAAAACCTCCGTTCCCCGAAGATCTAGGAAACGGAGGTTTTCGCTTTTCGAAAATCTGCCTGGGCTTTATTCGCCTTTGAATTTGGGCTCGCGTTTTTCAAAGAAGGCCATCATGCCTTCCGCAGCGTCCGCGCTGGTTTTGAGTTTGTCTATCCACTTTTTGTCGGATTCCAAACCGGCATCAAGGCCTTTTTCCAAGCCGATTGTCATGCCTTCCAGCACCGCGCTGACGGCCAGCGGAGGTCGCTTCGAGAGCTTGATCGCGTATTCGGTGGCTTCTTTCATCAAATCAGCTGCGGGAACAACGTAATCCACCAAGCCGATCGCCAGAGCTTCCTGAGGCGACAGTCTCTTGCTGAAGAAAATCAGATCCAGCGCTTTGGATTTGCCGACGATTCTCGGAAGGCGCTGAACGCCGCCCCATCCGGGAATAATGCCCAGATTCAGTTCCGGACAGCCGATCTGTGCTTTGGGATTATCCGTCATGAAACGGACATGGCAGGCCATGGCCATTTCACATCCGCCGCCCAGGGCGTGCCCGTTGATAGCCGCGATAAAGGGTTTTTTGCAGCGCTCGATTCTGTTGAACACATCAATGCCATTGGGCCCCTTGTCCAAATTGGCAAGATCCGTGGTGTCCATGCCGGCACAAAAAGCCTTTTCACCGGAACCGGTAATGATGACGACCCTGGTGTCTTTGCTGTTTTCCACTTCCGTAACGAGCTGATCCAACTCTTCACGGATGCCGCAGTTGACCAGGTTCACTGGCGGACGGTTGAGGGTAACGGTGGTGACAAAATCCTTGGTTTCAACGATCATGTTGGAATAAGCCATATCTATCCTCCTGTTTTTGATTTGAAATTTATCGGTTGTTTAATACTTTTTTCCACGTTCTTCTTTAACAAAAAAAAAGAACCTGTCAAGCACAATAACCATCTTTGGCAAGAAAAAAACCAGCCACGACCGGCACCGGACACCCATGGGAAAAGGACGTTCAATCAATGCCATTCCCCCCGACATAAAAGATTGACATAAGTTCCCGATATTATATAATCTTCAAACTTTCACGGCGGAGGTTGGTATGATCAGTTTTAAAAATATACTTTACCCCATGGATCTTGATGCCGAAACGGTGTCTTCCGTCGAGACGGCGCTGGAATTCGCCCGCCTGTTTCAAAGCAAGATTCATATTCTTTACGTCAACGATATCGAAGCAGGCTATCGTCATCCGGCGGATCACGAAGATGCCGTCGCCTTGCGCGTCAGGAAAGAAGCCCCGGCCCACCTTTTGGAAGGCCTGGAAATTGTTTACGCCACATCCAAGGGAGACCCGGCGGAGGAAATCGTCAAATACGCGCGGGAGCACGAAATTGATTTGATCATCGTCGGCCATAAGCACCGCAGCAAAATATACTCCTACATGTTTGACAGTGTTGATGTGAATGTCATTGACCGGGCATTTTTGCCCATTCTGGTCATTCCGGAGAAAGAAAACCCCGATAAAAAATAGATTTCTTTCAAAGATAAGCCATAGAGATCTGGTATCGTTTCAGGGGACAAAATGGAAGTGTTAAAAACTGTATATCTGGGCAACGCTCTGCAGAGCTGGTTGATCGCTTTGGCGGTCCTTGTTGTTTCGCTCATCGCCCTGAAAATCATTCAGGACGTTGTCGTCCGGAAACTCTCCCGCCTGGCCAAACTCACGGACAATGAGTTCGACGACATGCTGGTGGATGTTTTCAAAAACACAAAATTTCTTGTTCTGATGGTGGCCGCCGCTTATCTCGCCTCACACACCGTCACGCTTCCGCCTGCTTTTATCTCGGTTTGGAATAAACTGGTCATCGTTGTCCTGATTATCCAGGGCGGCTTCTGGCTGAGCGCAGGCATCACCTTTGTCCTGCGCAGAACCATCCAGAAGCGCGCCGAACAGGACGCATCCACCGCCACGACGATAACGTTCCTGGGCTTTCTGGCCCGCCTTGTTCTTTGGGTCATCGTGCTGCTTTTGATTCTGGACAATCTGGGCGTGAACATCACCGGATTGGTCGCGGGGCTGGGCATCGGCGGCATCGCCGTGGCGCTGGCCGTGCAGAATATTCTCGGAGATTTGCTGGCCTCCCTGTCGATCGTTCTGGACAAACCTTTCGTCATCGGCGATTTCGTCGTGGTGGATTCCCTGGCCGGCACCATTGAACATATCGGCCTGAAAACCACGCGCATCCGCAGTCTCAGCGGTGAACAACTGATCTTCTCCAACAATGATCTCTTGAAAACCCGTATCCGCAATTTCAAACGCATGTCGGAGCGGCGCGTCGTGTTCCAATTCGGGGTGGTTTATGAAACCTCCATGGAAAAGCTCCGGCGGATAAAAGAAATTGTCGCGGAAATCATCGAAAAACAGGAAAACGCCCGTCTTGACCGTGTTCATTTCAAGGAATACGGCGATTCATCGCTGAAGTTTGAAGTCGTTTATTTCGTCACCAACCCTGATTACACTCTTTACATGGATGTCCAGGAGTCCATCAATCTGGAAATCTTCCGCCGTTTCAAAGAGGAGGGAATTGAATTTGCCTATCCGACCCAAACGCTCTATGTTAAGAACCCATCGGCGGCCGGAGCCCGATGAGCAAGATCATGAGAAAAGTCTTTTTTGGAAAAATAAAGGATAATTTTGGGGGCTCCATCCTTCGGAGCTTGCACGGATTTTTGATTTTGTGTCTGGTTATCACGCTGCTCAGGCCGCTTGAGTGTCTCGCGGGCGTTCAAACCCAGGAGCAGGCCGCTGAGGCGCTGGGAACACTGCTTCCCCTGTGGTCGGTACTTCCGTTTGTCGGCATTCTTTTGTCCATCGCCCTGATCCCCCTGATCTTTCCGCGTTTCTGGCATCATCATTTCCCCAAGGTATCCGCTTTCTGGGCCGTGGTCTTTGCCGTTCCCTTTGTGTATTTTTTCCGTGAAACCGCCCTCTACGAAATAGCGCATATCATCGTTCTGGACTATATTCCCTTCATTTTATTGCTCTGGGCTTTGTTTACCGTGGCAGGCGGCATTCATATCAGGGGAACACTGAAAGGTTCGCCGGGCGTCAACACGGCGATTCTGGGCATCGGAACATTTTTTGCTTCCATCATCGGCACAACCGGCGCTTCCATGCTTTTGATCCGCCCCATTCTTCGTTCCAACGAATGGCGTATTCACAAAACCCATACGGTGGTATTTTTCATTTTTCTGGTCAGTAATATCGGCGGGTCGCTGACCCCCCTGGGGGATCCCCCGTTGTTTCTGGGATTTCTGCACGGCGTGCCTTTTTTCTGGACAGTTCATCTTCTGCCGGAAATGGCGTTTGCCAGCATGGTTCTGCTGGGTTTGTATTACATCATGGATGCTTACTATTACAAAAAAGAGAATCTCACGCTCGCACCCGGCGAGGAGGATGAACCGGTCAGAATTGAAGGATCTTACAATTTTCTTTTTTTGACCGGCATTATCGCGGCTGTTTTGTTCAGTGGAAGCGTGAAACTGGGACAGGTCGAAATTGCGGGAATTCATCAAGCCGTCGAAAATCTCATCCGGGACGCTTTTTTGATTCTGATGGGCGTGGGCTCGCTTCTCGTAACGCGAAAAGAAACCTACAAGAAAAATGATTTCGGCTGGGCGCCCATTCTGGAAGTGGCTTATCTGTTTGCCGGTATTTTCATCACGATTATTCCGGCTCTGGCCATTCTGAAAGCAGGGGAAAAAGGCGCTTTCGCCTGGCTCATCCGATTGACGGATTCGCCCGCCCATTATTTCTGGGCGGTCGGCGTTCTCTCGAGTTTTCTGGACAATGCGCCGACCTATCTGACGTTCTTCAACAGCATGCTGGGCAAATTCTATCCCGGTTTGAGCGAAGCTCAAGCCGTTGCAAAAATGATTGTCGAGCGGATCCCGTATTTGGCGGCCATTTCCATCGGCGCCGTTTTCATGGGTGCCAACACCTACATCGGCAATGCGCCCAATTTCATGGTGAAATCCATCGCAGAAGAAGCCGGCGTCAGGATGCCCAGTTTCTTCGGATATGTTTTCAAATACTCCCTTCCCATTTTAATGGTTTTGTTCCTGATCATGACCTTTATATTTTTCTGAACAAATAACCTATTGTTTTGGTTAAATGAAATCCTTTCCGCAGGCACGGGAAAATATTTCTTGCCCATCGCATGGAAAGCGGATATAGGCTTTTGAAAGTTTGTTCTATGAAAATCCGTTCATTCAGCGATGTTCCATATGACAAATCAAAATTCAAATAAAACCGGGAGTGACCACATGTCCGCAAATTTGCGAAAATCTCTGAAAACCATAGAGGATTATAAAACAGCCCACCCGCACTATACCGAACTTCTCGATATCATGGCCGATATTTTGATTCTGCGGGAAGAATACCGTAATAAGATGAAGGCTTCCATTTTCGACGTCGATGAACATCTCATCTCCAAAAAGATCGAAGGGGGATTGCCGCTGGTTGATTTCATCGGGAAAAAGTATGATTTGACGCTGCCGCGTCAATATTTTCATTCCCTTCTTTCCATCGCTGAAAAGAGGATTCCAGAGGTGGCCAAAACCATAACCGAAATCGTTCAAAGCCCAGAATTTGACTGGGAGAAAATGATCCTTGCCTCTTTTGACCGCAGCAGCGAAGAAGATTCTGTTTCCAAAGACTTTGAGGATCAGGAAGAGGAGCATTTGGACCTGATTGACCTGTTTGCTGAAGAAAGCCTCAGGCCGGAGCTTGAATATGTCGCCGAAAAATACAAGGACATTGTCTCCAAATCGGAATGGACGGAAGGATATTGCCCGATTTGCGGCAAGGAGCCCAAAATCGGCGAAATCCGAAAAGACGAAGACGGGAAACGGTATTTATTCTGCAATCAGTGCGGGTTCAAATGGTATTTCAACAGGATCAAATGCCCGTTTTGCGGCAATGATGAACAGAGTTCCCTGGCTTACTTTGAGGTCGAAGGCGATGAACGCTACCGCGTCGATGTTTGCAACAAGTGCCGCCGTTATATCAAAACCGTGGAACTTCCCCAATCCGGCGAAGAACCGAACATGGATGTGGAAGACATCGCCACGCTCCATCTGGACATGATTGCCTCTGACGAAGGGTACAATTAAAAATCGCAAAAAAAAGCAAAGCCTGCCGCTCCTTACGGAGGGGCAGGCTTTGCTTTTTTATCCTGCTTTGATGGGAACTTTGGTGCCTTTGGCTTTGGCTGACGGACTTTTTGGAATTTTGATGTCCAAAACGCCGTTTTTGAAGCGCGCTTCCGCCTTGCCAGCCTCAATTTCCGCTTCCAGCGGAATCACACGACAGAACGAACCGTAAGATCTTTCCATGTAGTAGTAATTTCTATCCTTGTCTTCTTTTTCTTCCTTTTTCTCGCCCTTGATCATTACGGAATCGTTGGTCACCGTAACGTCAACATCCTTTTCTTCAACACCGGGCAGTTCTGCCTTGATGATAAATTCCTTGTCGTTTTCCTTCACGTCGATGGAAGGCGTGAAGCCTCCGAAATCGGCGGCAAATTTCCGCGGCGCAAGATCAAAACCGCGGAAAAAATTGTCAAACAGATTGTTCATCTCCCTTTGCAAAGAATAGAAGGGATGATCATCTTCCAATCTTGTCCTGCGAACCACATCGGGTAACAAGTTTTTGATTTTCATAATCATAACCTCCTATCGTATTTTTTACTCTGCCTGGATGGCAATCTTTTTGGGCTTCACTTTCTCCGCCTTGGGCAATTCTAGACGCAGAACGCCGTGCTTGACGGTCGCCTTGATCTTTTCCTGATCGATTTCCTCCGGCAAAGAAAAGGCCCTTTCGTAATCGCCGACCTCGTATTCGGAAAACACCAACGTGTGCTCTTGGGATTTTCCGTTTTCAACGCGGCCGTAAATCGTCAGAATGTTCTTTTCCAGCTCCACTTCAACGGTATTGGCATCCACCCCCGGCATATCAGCAATCAGATAGAGGGCATCTTTCGTTTCATATATATCCACCCGGGGCGCGAACGTTTTCACGTTACGGATCTTTTCCGTCACCGATGCGTTTTGCGCTTTCTGAATGTCCTTGTCCGCCATAATTCCACCCCCCTTTCTTAAGCGTTGATTTTAATCTTCTTGGGCAAATCCTCTTCAGCCCTCGGCAATGTTATCCGCAGGATTCCCCTTTCATACTTGGCCTCCACTTTTTGGGCATCCACCTGATAAGGAAGCTCAAAACTCCGTTGGAAGCTTCCGGACTCCCTTTCCTGACGCAGATATACCTCGCCTTCTTTAAGCGGCTCGGCGTCGCTCTTTCCAGAAATCGTCAAAACCGCGCCGTTGACCGAAACATTTATTTTATCAGGATCCATACCCGGTATTTCCGTCGTCACAACAATAACATCATTTTTTTCCCAGACATTAATCGCCGGATAATCCGTGGCGGTCTGCGTCACACTGGAAAAGAGTCTGTTTATCTCCCTTTGCAAATCCATAATCTCAGGAATACTGTCGGCGAATCTTTTGATTCTCCAAAAGCTCGGATTAAACATAGACCTCCCTCCTTTCAAAGCATAGCAATTCTATAAGCATTTGCTCTCATTGATTTTTTGACTTTTTTCAACCTAAATATATTTACGAAAACATCCTTGTCAAGGGCGCCCCAAACAACTTTTATTCAATCCGCACGAAAAAAAGGAATTTGGAATATCTATGCAAAAAAGATGAGAAATTTCCCGCTCATGCCCTTGACAGCCCTATGAGCCGTAAATATATTAAGCACACTTTGGAGCAGAAAAAACAAAGCGTCTGTACACGGCACGTATGGAAGATCACATTATAAAAATTTTCAAGGACAGCAGCCGAACCAAGGATACTTTCCTGAATGAAAACCTGGGAAGGCTTGTTCAGGTTATCGAAGCGGTTACCGCCGCTTTAAAAGCGGGCAACAAAATTTTGCTCTTCGGCAATGGCGGCTCCGCCGCGGACGCTCAACATCTGGCCGCGGAATTCGTCAACCGCTTCATTATCGAAAGACCGCCTCTGCCGGCCATTGCGCTGACGACCGATACGTCCATCCTGACGAGCATCGGCAATGATTATGATTTTTCCGAAATATTCAGCAAGCAGATCAGGGCGATCGGTCAACACGGGGACATCGCTTGGGGTATCAGCACCAGCGGCAAATCCCCCAATGTTGTCAAAGGATTGGAAATCGCCAAGAAAATGGGACTGGTGACCATCGGCTTTACCGGCAAGGACGGCGGGGAAATAGCAAAAATGGTCGATTTTTCCATACATGTAGAGTCGTCCAGCGCGGCGAGGGTTCAGGAAACGCATATGCTCGCCGGTCACGTTATTTGTGAGTTGGTGGATATAAAGTTGTTTCAGAAGCCTGATTTTAAATGATTTGAAGAGGTGAGACATTACGTGAAAAATAAAAAGGAACATACGGCCAAGTATCATCAGCCGGATGATAAAAAAGATGAACACGATACGGGTGAAAAAGGGATTGCACAGGACCCGCGTCAAGAAATTGAAGCATTGAAGAACAAACTTGAAGAAAAAGAAAAAGAGGCGGCGGCTAATTACGATAAATACCTAAGGTCTGTCGCCGAACTGGAAAATTACAAAAAACGGGTCAGCAAGGAAAAGGCCGATATTCTCCGATACGGCAAGGAAGATATCATTAAGGACATCCTGCCGTTTATGGACAGTTTGGACAGAGCGCTGGAACACGAAACGGGAGATGTCAAAGCCTTCAGAGAAGGCATCGCTCTGATACAGGATCAGCTTTTAGGCTGTTTGAAAAAACACGGGGTGGAGAGAATTGAGGCCGCCGGCAAGGACTTTGACCCAAACTTTCATGAAGCGCTAATGCAGATGGAAAGCGACCAGCATGACGATAACAAGATTATCAGCGAGATGGAAAAAGGCTACCTGCTCAACGGGCGCCTGCTGAGGCCTTCCCGGGTTTGCGTCTGCAAAAAGACGCCCAAAGAAGAAAAAGAAATTTATGAACAAAACGAGGAGACTGGAGAATAAGGAGGAAGCAATATGGGAAAAATTATCGGAATTGATTTAGGAACAACCAATTCGTGCGTTGCCGTCATGGAAGGCGGAGACCCTGTCGTCATTGCCAACCAGGAAGGCAACCGCACCACGCCGTCCGTCGTGGCCATTTCGGAAAGCGGTGAAAGGCTCGTCGGCCAGGTGGCCAAACGACAGGCGATCACCAATTCGGAAAATACCGTCTACGCCGTCAAAAGGCTGATCGGAAGAAAATATGCCTCCAAAGAGGTGCAGTACGACATCAAAATCATTCCCTATAAAATAACCGAAGCGCCGAACGGCGACGCGCAGGTAACCATCCGCGGGAAAAATTATTCACCGGCGGAAATATCAGCCATGATCCTGACCAAGATGAAACAGACCGCCGAGGATTATCTGGGTGAAAAGGTCACGGACGCGGTCATCACGGTGCCGGCTTACTTTAACGATTCACAGCGCCAGGCCACCAAAGATGCGGGCAAAATCGCCGGACTGAATGTTCTGCGCATCATCAATGAGCCCACGGCGGCGGCGCTCGCCTACGGCTTGGACAAGAAAAAGGATGAAAAAATAGCCGTGTTCGACCTGGGCGGCGGGACTTTTGACATTTCCATTCTGGAGCTGGGCGACGGCGTGTTTGAAGTCAAATCCACCAACGGCGACACGCATCTGGGCGGCGAGGACTTCGATTTGCGCATTATGGATTACCTGGTTGCGGAATTCAAGAAAGACCAGGGCATTGATCTGCGCAACGACAAGATGGCCCTGCAACGCCTGAAGGAAGCGGCGGAAAAAGCCAAAATGGAGCTCTCCACGACAATGGAGACGGATATTAATCTGCCGTTTATCACGGCGGATGCGTCCGGCCCCAAGCACTTGAACATGAAACTTTCGCGGGCCAAGCTGGAATCCCTTGTGGAAGATTTGATCGAAAAGGTTGTCGGTCCCTGCAGAACGGCCCTCAAGGACGCCAATTTGTCGCCCAAAGACATCGATGAAGTCATCCTGGTCGGCGGCATGACGCGGATGCCGCGCGTCCAGCAGAAGGTCAAGGAAATCTTCGGCAAGGAACCGCACAAAGGCGTCAATCCCGACGAGGTCGTGGCCATCGGCGCGGCTATTCAGGGCGGTGTTCTGGCCGGCGATGTTAAGGACGTGCTGCTTCTCGATGTCACGCCGCTTTCGCTGGGCATTGAAACCTTGGGCGGCGTCATGACGAAGCTCATCGAGAAGAACACGACCATCCCCTGCAAGAAGAGCCAGATTTTCTCGACGGCCGCGGACAATCAACCGGCGGTGAGCATTCATGTTCTGCAGGGCGAACGTCCCATGGCCGCGGACAACCGCACGCTGGGCCGGTTCGAACTGGTCGGCATTCCGCCGGCGCCGCGCGGCGTGCCGCAGATTGAAGTGACCTTCGACATTGACGCCAACGGCATCGTGCACGTCAGCGCCAAGGATTTGGGCACGGGCAAGGAACAGAGCATCAAGATCACCGCGTCGAGCGGTCTGTCCGAACAAGAAATCGAAAGACTGGTCAAGGAAGCGGAAGCACACGCGGAAGAGGACAGACGGCGCAGGGAATTAATCGAAGCCCGCAATCAAGCGGATGCGATGGTCTACAGCGTTGAAAAGAACATCAAGGAATTCGGCGACAAGATCGATGCATCGGAGAAAACGAAGATTGAAGACGCCATCGCCCGAACCAAAAAAGCCATCGAAGGCGATGACATCGACGCCATCAAAAAAGCTCAGGATGAGCTGATGAATGTTTCCCACAAGCTGGCGGAAGCCATGTACGCCAAGACAGCCGGAGGCGCGGGTGCGCAGCAGCAGGCAAGCGCACAGGAGGATTCCGGGAAAAAGAATGACGATGTCGTCGATGCCGATTTCGAAGACGTGAAATAACGCGCTGTAAATTTTTCAAAGCCCGGAAAGATCGCTCTTTTCGGGCTTTTTTGCAGCCCAAACCCCGAAATATTATAAAAGAAAAACAGGGAACGCCTATGAAAAAAATTCCTTTTACATTTTGGTGGGCCGCGCTGTGTCTTCTGTTCTTAGTTTCTTGCGCGACGGCGGCGGAGAAAAATTCACCCGACTCCGCCCGTTCCTGCCCTGCCGCTCTCTACGCCAACGAGGAGCTCTTTCCGGCTTTGCTGAAATTCATTGATGAGGCCCGGCAGGAAATTTTCATCACGATGTTTTCCTTCAAGGCCGGCGTTCATCAAGACAGTTACGCGGACCGCATTGTCGCGGCGCTGGCCAGAGCGGCAAAGCGGGGGGTCCAGGTCTTCGTCCTTCTAGAAAATACGGGCAACCCCTACGATGATCTGGATATTCAGAACAAGATCACGGGTAAAATGTTGGCCTCGAAGGGTATCAAGGTTTTTTTTTGATTCGCCCCAGAAAACCACCCATGCCAAGATGGTCGTGATTGACGGGAAAATCGTGATTGTTGGAAGTCATAATTTCACGCAGTCAGGACTCAAACACAACAATGAAATGTCGCTGACGCTGAAGGATGTCCGTCTCGCCCGGCAGGCCCGCGACTATATGCAGAAAATTATCCGTCAAAGCAGATGACCTATTTTAGAAAGAGGAGGGACAAACCCATGCGGTTTTTGCTGACCAATGATGATGGAATTTACGCCAGGGGATTGAGCGTTCTTTACGAGGCGCTCTCTCAGGAAGCCGACTGTCTGATCGTGGCGCCGGAAATCGAACAGAGCGCCGTGGGGCACGCGATCACGCTGTTTCGTCCCCTCATGGTGAGGCGGGCGACCAAGACGGGCAATTTCCTGGGCTATGCCGTCTGCGGCACTCCCGCGGACTGCGTCAAAATCGGCATCAAAGAACTGTCGGACAAGCCGGTGGATCTGGTGGTTTCGGGTATCAACCGCGGCGGCAACGCCGGCATCAATGTTCTGTATTCGGGAACGGTTTCGGCCGCCACTGAAGCGGCCATCATGGGGGTCCCTTCCATGGCGGTCTCCTTAAATACGCACAAAGAGGCGGATTTCACCTTTGCCGCCCAGTTCGCCCGCAAAATGGCCCGTCTGATCTTGAATAACCGTGATCAGCTTGCCGGCAGTGCAATTAATGTCAACATTCCCTGTCTTCCGCCGGAAGAAATCAAGGGCGCGGTGGTTGTCCGGCAGTCATCAAAGAACATCATCGAGTTTTTTGAAAAACGCATGGATCCGAGAGAAAATACCTATTACTGGTTCACCGGCAATCCGCAGGCCGAAAACGAACCGCCGGATACCGATGTGGGCGCCCTGGCTTCCGGCTACATTACCATCACGCCCATTCATTTTGACCTGACCCGATATGATTTGCTCGATAAAATTCACCATCTGGTGGAGCAGCATGATTTCTGAAACAGCCGACCTGTATTCTAGGGAGCGCTTTTTAGATTTCGAAAAGCTGATTTTTTTATACAGGGAGGTGCCTTCTTATTGTCGCGCGGAGACAAACGTTGCCACGCCGGACACAACACTCATTTCCGCAGAGTTTTTACTTAAGCTCCAGTTGGGATGGCTTGTCACTTGAATACTGTAATTGGAGCTATCGGTCCAGGTCAGTTCCGTGGTAATGCCGTCAGACGGATGATAACCGGCCTCCTCCAACGCCGCCAGCGTGACGGCTCCATTCGGGTGTTCAGAAAGGTAGGCCAGCGTCAGCGTATAGGCATTTTTAACATCACTGTTGAGATACGCGACATATCCTCTTTTTCTGTAGGCGACGAACTGCGGAACAGCAATCGCCGCCAAGATCCCGATGATGGCAATGACAATCATCAATTCGATCAGCGTAAACCCTTGTCCTCTGTTCTTCTGAAAAAGATTCAGCATCATACCTCGTCCTCACGTTCATCAACGAATCAACAAAACGGGAATGGGACTTTTGCGGATGATCTGGGATGTCGTGCTGCCGAGGAGCATCTCCCGCAGACGGTTATGTCCGAAAGCTCCCATGACCATTAATTCTACGGCGCCTTCTTTGATGAAGTTCAAAATGTCCTCTGTTTCTTTGCCGGTGAAATGAACGATATCGCAATCGGCGACCGGCGGCTCATCAGGTTCTTTCTGATTGACTTCCTCCACCTGCGCGGCCCACTCGGCGGCTTTTTGGGAATCAGCCGATACGGTGATGACCGTGACGGGCCAGGCGGTTTGCGCGGAAAGCTCCAGTCCAAGATGCAGCGCTTTTGACGCGGACCCGCTTCCGTCGTAAGCGAGTCCCATACTCTCGATTTCGATGAATTTTTCGGGCGTAATCATCACCGGTTTTCCGGCGTTGCGCACAACATATTCGGCCACGGATCCCAGAATCCCGCCCTCGCCCAAATGTTCATGTTCTCCTTTTCTGGCCATCACGATCATATCCGTTTCCCGGGCTTCTTCAATGATGGTCGCGCTGATCTTGCCGGTTATTTTCCTGACCTCTGATTTCACACCGCTCCTGCGGCACCGGTCCTGAAATTCTTTCAGAATAAAATCGGCCTTCTCATTGAGCGCTTTTTCGACGGCGTCAAAAAAACCTTCATAGGGCGGCATTCCGACCGACCCCGCGATGTCCGTGATGACCGGACCCTGAATCAGGCCGACATCCACCACGTGAAGGCCGGATAAAGCAGCGCCCAGCCTGCGGGCAATGTAAACGGCAAAGTCCAGCGCTGTCAGACTGTTGGGTGAACCGTCAGTGGGAACAAGTATTTTTTTAATCACAGCGTTTTCTTCCTGATGTTTCAAAATGGTTATTTCTGCCTCTCATCAAAGTGCTTCAAATCCTCCAGCAAAGCACCTATATCCTTGTCTTCCCATGTTTTTTCGTTTTCATCTTCCGCGTTGTCCATCTTGGAAAAATGCGAGCCATCTTCATTGAAAACAAGAAATTTTCCGACCAGACGGTCTCGCCGGTAGGTCGCCTTTTCCTTGATCCGACCGCTTTTGTAATAACAGACATATTCGCCTTCCCGCTTGTCGTCTTTGAAAGCGCCCTTTTCCTTGATCTGGCCGTTTTTGTAATAGCAGACGTATTCACCGTCAAACTTGCCGTTTCTGAAATTTTCCTCCACTTTCAACTGTCCGCTTTTGTAATAAATCTGATATTTGCCGTGCAGTTTTCCGCTTTTGTAATACTCTTTTTCTCTGATGCTTCCGTTTTCGTAATAGGAAACATATTCGCCGTCGAGTTTATCATTTGTGAAATTGGCCTTTTCCCTGATTTTCCCGTCGTGGTAATATACAAAAGCTTCGCCGTTTTTTTTGCCGTTGACGAAGTGAACGCGCGCCAGAATCTGGCCGCTGTGATAGTAAGAGGTGTATTCCCCTTCCAGTTTCCCCTCCCGGACGTATTTTCTTTCCTTGATTTTCCCGTCCGGAAAAAGAAGGGTTTTTTCTCTGAGCGGTGCTTCCTTCGCCATGATTTGCCATCCTGTTACGATTGAATCCCTGAAAAAGATTTTTTTTCCGCTTTTTGCAAAACGGGGCCGCCGACATCTATCTCTGGAGCAAGTGATAGCTTTTTTTAATCAATCATTTATGATAATGCAATAAAAAAGAACCATATTCTCGATAATTTATTTTACTTATGCCTTCTTCACTACCATCAGGCAACAAGGTATTATTTTCTTAAAATATTTCAAATGATATGGTAAAGAACCCAAGCCATGATGACACCTATTTTTGATACATCCAGAATAGCCATTATCGGACCCGGCAGGTTGGGCACCGCATTTGCCTACAAATTCGGCCGTGACAATAAGCGGGTGGCGATTTATTATCACGACGCGGAAGTCTGCAAAGCCATCAACCGAGACCACTTGAATCCTCTCCATCTCACCGAGGACTTGGCCAATCGTCTGGGCGGCATGGACAAAGCGCCCCGCCTCTCCCCCAAGGTTTACGCCACCAATGACCTCGAACACATCGTGGAAAACTACGATTTTATCATGCTCGCCATTACCATGAACCGCCTGCCCGATTTCCTCAACTATCTCAAGCCAATGATTGACAAGAAAGCGGGCGATACCTGTCTGATTTCGCCCATCAAGGGATTGATTTCCGACGAAATCACCAAGGAGCTCATCACTCCTTCCCAGCTGATCAACACGCATCTTTACAACCTCAAGCATAAATACCAGATTGGGTGCATCGGCGGGCCGTTTTTTGATATTGACATCGCATTGGGCAACCCGGTCTGTCTGACCATCGCCGGCAAAAAAACAATCGCAAACATCATCCGCGAGGATCTGATTAAATTCAACCGCCGAGAAATGAGCTCCTATTACAACTTCGACATCGTCGGCGTTGAGGCCTGCGGCGCCTTGAAAAATATCGTTGCGA